>Ga0066861_10000124_pt1 | contig 19718 bp, 29 predicted proteins | sample ETN02SmetaG_3_FD_66434 | JGI IMG/M metagenome (GOLD analysis project Ga0066861, IMG submission 66434) | Marine microbial and viral communities from oxygen minimum zone, Eastern Pacific Ocean - ETNP2014F10-02SV257 | ecosystem: Environmental > Aquatic > Marine > Oceanic ... | reverse complement strand
AACCACGCCATGACATTCTTGTTTTTTGTATTGTTTTTGTTTTTGTTTTTGTTTTTGTTATTGTTATTGTTATTCGAATTGGAATTAGAATTAGAATTAGAATTGGGAATATATCTTAAAATACCGCGACGTTCGTTCATGGTACGTTGTCTGCTTTGTCGTTGTCCTTGCCGCCGTCCTCGATTACCATCGTCGGTATTATAAAATCCCGATCTGAAACTACCCATTGTAAACCTGGGCACCGTCATTGATCCACCTATTCGCCGCGAACTACTAACAGGCATTATTACTATAAGTATATATTTTATATAAATAAGAACTGAGAATTTCTTATTAATATTGATATTAATACAATTTAACTATGATATTTATACGTATCGCTTAACAATGTAAAACATAGCGGCCGCGACAACACCGGTAGATGCAAGTCCAACCATGCTTCTATTACCATTCGCGTTCAAAAATTGGGGTACAAAATTCGCCAACTTCTCCTGAACTGGTTTACTGATAGCCGCGCCAGTACACACAGCAATTAAAACAAGTTGCAATTGCTCGTCTGTGAGGTTGAGGGGGTTTCCTGTACTCTTCTTTTCTTCTGTTTGTGCTTGTTGTTGAACTGGTTGTTGCAAAGCCATCATTGGCGCCTGCATTTGAGATTGAACCATGCGTGGATCGGCGGCCATCATTGGTGGTTCCAGTGGTTCTTGTGTCTGGCCCATAATATCCGAAATTGGTGTAGAGTCCATTGTCTGTTTATTTTCACTTATATTTTTTTCCGGGAAATTCTGCGAGGTATTTGGAATAAACGATGTCGATGGGTTATTTAACGACACCATACCATCACCCGAATCAGCTAAATTTAGTGTGTGTACATCGGTCATTTAATAGTATCTAACTTTTTTCCCAAAAAACATTTACGCGCTTCGTCCTGTAGTTATCACGTCGTAATTTGGATGTATTTCTCTTAACATCCGCCTGTATTTTGGTAAAATATGATCTCTCTCCCGTGCAGTCATGGTATCGTTGACGCGAATCTGGGTTTTTTCGTGGTTTACATCTATATAAAATGAATACCCATGACTAAAAGTGGAATCGTCTGCAATTTCTGAGGGTAATCTCGTATGTGGAAATAATAACTCTTCGGGTAATTTCAACGAGATTGTGGGTAACGCGTGTACTTTCCTAATTTGTCTTTTAATTAACTCTCGAACAAGTGTCATTTCTTTTTAGTTATAGTAAAATTTGTATTCTTTGCCGCTGACTTAAGGTTTCCTTTTTTCATATTATCGTGTTTTGGATTAAACATCTTTTTATGCGTTTGCCAGAATTGAGGTGCACCGACCTTAAAATTTTTACGTACACTCGCTTTATACCAAAATACACAGTCCTCAATTCTATTTGATTTTGAAGTGTTGTCAAGTACAAGACATTCATAGTTTTCCGTACAAGCATCCATCACCTGATTAAACAGATGAAAAGAAGGAAAAATCCCCATGAAGCTCTTATAGAGCTTTTCTCGATTTTGTATTATGTTCTCGCGTAAAATAAAAACATAGTCTACATTTGCGCGTAAAGCGGGTGGAAGGTCCATACAATATTGCATAGTAAGCATAAAGAATATTTTCCAATGTCTTCCATTCATAAAACACTGTCTAATACATGTATCTTTCATGAATTTAGAATCATACATACAATCATCTAAAAGTAAAAATGCTCCACTATTCTGTGTCTTTCCTGAACCTATAAGTTTTCTCTGTCTTTCTAATACTCGTTCTATAGCCTCTCTATCATAATCCCCGTATATGAATAAATCTGGAACGTATTGTTGATAATAATGATTCCCCTCCTCTGTTGCCGACATAACAACGCCCGCTGGTAGATGTTTCTTATGAAACAGAATATCCGTTACCAGAGTAGATTTACCAGTATTACGTTTACCTATAAATACACAAACTTTATCGTCTGCCATTCGTTCAGGTTTGAATTTTCGTAATTGAAGATTCATCTAAAATATAGCGTCGTTTTAATTCACAAAATTTTACTCACGAATAGTAAGAATGGCCGGACGTTTAAATCTAGCTACTAAAGGAATTCCTGATAAATGGCTCACGGGAGAACCTCAATTCTCGTATTTCTTGATGAACTTCAGACGGCATACTCGATTCGCAGCAGAGTCAATAGAAACACCATTTGACGGTACGGTCGACTTCGATAATATTTTAGAATGTCGTATACCCAATAATAAAGGAGATCTCATTAGAAGTATGATGCTTCGATTCACCCTAACACATCCGTCTGGGACAAATGCACGATTTAATAAATCTATAGGTACTCGTATAATAGACTACATAGATCTATCTATTGGTGGTCAAACTATACAGCGTCTCACCGGTGAATACATATATATGTACGACCAGCTCCATAATACAACAGACGACACAAATCAAACACTCTATTTTTTAACGGGACATGACCAATATATAACGGTTGGTACCGAATTTACATATAATGTACTCCTACCCTTCTATTTTTTCCGACACCCGAGTTTAGCTTTACCTGTACATGCACTCACGAAACAACTCGTGGAAATTCGGGTTAAATTCAAACCACTAAAGGATGTATCTATATCCTATTCGGGTGGTACTGCATCTACACCCCCATCGAATGTTGCGTCTACTATGAAAAATCTGTCCCTGATAACGGATTTCTTTTATATAACAGAAGATGAACGTAATTTCATGCTCACGAGACCCATCGAATATGTGATAACACAAGTTCAAAAATCACAATTTCGTATGGAGTCGGGAGAATCTAAAAAGGCAATCATGGTGAATTTTAAAAACCCGGTCAAAGAGATGTATTTCATAGCTATTAAAGACGGGGGAATAGATGAACATACAAAAATTAATAACGTTACGTTAAAATTCAACAATAATACCGTTATAGATGCAGATTATATGATGTTAGAAAATGAACAACCTCTTAAATATCATACCGGATACCCAGATACCAACTCCAGATTTGGGTTATATAGTTTTTCTCTTAAACCGGAAACATATAGACCGACAGGACAAGTAAATATGAGTCGAGTTTCTCATAAACTACTTGAAATGGAACTCGCCAATTCAAGTGGTAACACTGTTAGGGTTTACGCCGTAAATTATAACGTTTTAAGAATAGAAAGCGGTCTAGGTGGTTTAAAATTTTAGGTAGTAATAATAGTAATGGCCGGTAGAGTACAACTCGCAACATCAGGCCCACAAGACATATTCTTTACAGAAGACCCAGAGTATACGTATTTTATAAAGAATTTCAAAAAACATACAAATTTTTCTACGTTCTTTGTTGATCTTGACGTAGATGGTGAAGTAGAATTTGGAAATAATTTACGTTGTACGATTCCACAAAATCAAGGGGATCTCTTAAAAACATTAAGTTTTAAAATTGAATTATCACCCATAAACCAATCCTTGGTGGGAGGTACAGATGGGACTAGGTATAACGAATCAATTGGACACGCCATGTTTGAGTATGTAGAGCTTTTTATTGGTGGTCAATTAATACAACGCATACCGCGAAACTTTCTACAAATTTATAGCGAACTGTACATAACACAAACAAACCAGACCCCATTAGCTACCCTAATAGGAAAACCACCAGGTGAATTATCTGGATCTAAAGTTAATGGTTCGGATATATTGGGATATCTCCCATATGCCACTGTAGATACTAAATATTTTGTAGACATTCCATTCTATTTCTATAATAATCCAGAATTGGCGATTCCATTATGTGCCATAGATAAACAAGAAGTCGAAGTCGTATTTAAATTGGCGAATTCTGCAGATTGTTATCACTATCAGGAAACATCTGGTGGATATCTACGCAGACATGGTATCGAAATCAAAAACCTTATTAAAAGTCTCAAAGTCACTGCCGAAATGGTCTGTTTAGATGAACCAGAAAGAGCTAAACTACAAAGCAACAAAATTGATTATATAGTAACGCAAATACAGGAAAATACATTTGATCCACTTCCCAGAGAAGATAACCATAACACATTTTCAGAAGCGACATATAGACTGAATTTTGTAAACCCTGTAAAAGAACTATTCTTTGTGATTCAAAAGGTCATACCAGTTCCCAGCAATACTCGGTGGGTATCCGCCTTTGATTGGGACCACACCGAACAAATTCTAAACACGGGATCTTCTCACTCGAGCGCTATTCCTATGTCGAGATATATAAATTATGAAAATCTTCATCACCTTTCATTAACACTCGATGGGGAAACTATTTTGGACGAAGATACAGGTAGCTTAATAAATCTACGCGCAGTTCAAAGTGGTATACACCATTCACGAACACCCCTTTACCGACGTTTCTATTCGTATAGCTTCAGTCTCGAACCAGAGCGCTGGTACCCAACTGGACAGAAAAACTTCAGTTTTATAAAAAACCAAAACATCAAAATAAAAATCAACCCACACGCTGGATTCGGAGACCGCGGCTTGCGTGTATATGCCCTAAGTTACAACATACTTCGCATTGAAAATGGGATCAGTAAAATACTATTTATACAATAATGGACATCGAACAAACAGCCGTTAATATAATTCAACCCGTATTAGAGCAAGCTCTGGTATTATCAGGAGAATACGCAAAAGCGTGTGGGCGTGATACAATTTTATCCCAAGATATGGAATATTGTATTAAATATTGCGCCATGAACAAAGTAGGACTACATTCCGGTTCCCTTTTCCCGGAAATATACGACGATGATGACGAAGATAGTGATGAAGAAGATTTTGAAATTGTTAACGAAAAAGAAGAAGGTTTAAAATTTGAACGTTATTCAGGGGACGATGATAAATTCCTGAAAATAAACGAATCCTACGATATTTGGGACGAGTGGGTACCTCAAAATGAGGCAGAACAAATGATAAAAGATTCCATCGATAATAATTCCGAATTAACTGATGATAATTACGATGATTTCTGGGAAAGAACACAATAAATAAAAAACATTTATCATAATAATGGAATTAGATCCTACCGAAGTTCCATCAGGGTGGGACGACGCTGATTACAAACACTTTAGTGTGTGTGGAAGCGATACTTCCGAAACTGAAACGGATACGGATACAGATTCGTGTGCAGATTCCACCACCACAGAAACCACTATCTCGGAGCAAACCATTACACATGTTCAGTTAGTTGATTCATGTGAAAATAATAAACCTCGCAAATTTAACAAAAAAGTTAAAGATATGAAAGGATTTGAAAAAAACGAATACAAGAAAATATTAGTCGAGGAGGAACTACTCCCAGAATAAAATATCTTTTAATAGTATAAAAAATGGACGAAACACTCACGCTTGTTACTCAGGAACTCGAATCTCAAAGCCTCAACGCCGTCGTTGCTGGCTTCAGCTTCGCTGCTGCGCTCTCTTGGATGGATCTCGTGCGATGGGTTATCAACCAAATCGTCAAGGTTAACAAGAATGGTGGTGCGAACTACGCTTTGACTGCGATCTTCACTACCTTGTTGTCGGTTCTCGTCTATCTCGGTATCTCCAGATTGTCTCCACGTGTCGAAAAGCCACGCACACCAGTCTTCGCCGTTACTCGATAGATTTTGGTTTTCTCATAAATATCAATAATATGAGACCAGTTAATACTATTACAAAAATAGATACAAACGCATCCCATCTATGCGGATCCTCTAATTCGGGGATTTTCATAGGCGGTGGGAGAGACATATCTCTCATAACTTTAGGAACACTCTCTAGTTTATTCGTAGAACACGTTACTGCTAGTTTAAGTATATGATTTGCACTTCTAAAATCGTATGGAATTAATTGATTATTACTACTGTAAAAGAATTGTACACGCAAACTCGTTATATTCCTGGGTCCGGAATCAAAATTATGCTCAACAATGTCGTCGACACCTGAAAAATTAATAACATCCCCGCACATCAGGATACGACCCGTGTAAAAGGGGGTCTTTGAAAATATAGTCTTGTTAAATTCTTCAGAACCACTACTTAATTTTACTATAATCGCATCGGGTCCCTGTAAATTTATAGCTCCCGTTTTTAGTGTTTGTGTTCCACCTACATTCGTGGATGAAACATTACTCGCAGAAAACCCTAAAATATCGTGTGGTGTCGTGTACCCATCTACGAGTACATTGGTGTGATACCCACGCACACCTCCATAAAATTCGAGTGTAAATGGTGTTGACGAATTTGTAAATGTGATATCATTCGTACCAGAATCGTACGCAGCTGTCGCTATATTTGAACAAGCCGAAGTCATAGCTGAAGCGAGTGTAGCTCCTGAATAGTTATCATTTGGTAATGACGTCGTTACCCCATTCACAGAAAACGTATTATTGCGTTCATTGATTAACATTTGACTCGCGTGTATTCGGGCTGATATAAGTGAAATTTTAGTCACGTCGTAAATTGGATTTTTTAAACTCACAACATAGTCTGCGGGATTGGGATATAAAACAGGATCTCTTTCACCACTATCTATGTCTAAGGTATGTACCTTCATTAAAATATATGGATAATATTTTAATGATTGTTTATCTCGATCTTATACTGATTTTATTACAATTATGAAAGACTATGCGCGAGTGGGTTCTTCTGGAGTTGGTGTTTGGCCAAGTCCAAATTCATATTAGCCGCGTGTGGGTTATACATACCCTTATATGCGTTAAACTGGTGGAATTTAGAGTTTTCATATTGTTGTGTCCACGCTCCGTTAGCGGCATTCACACGACCGTCAATTCTACTAGAATCGGCACGCATACTCGTTACTAAACCACCTTGATTAAGTGGTCCAGCTCTGACATTCATTCTACCAGCACCACCAGATCTATTTGGTTTTCCACGACGATCGTCTGGTCTGAAACCGTAGTTCTGTAATTCTTGAACTGTGTGTGGTGTACCGTAAGTTCTCTTTTCTCCAATCTTGCTACCTGGGGCATTGATGTATCCGTGATGGAAACTATGTATACCTGGAGCTGGTTGATTCGCGTATTGATATTGTTCTACATTACCATCCTTCTTATTACGTGTCGGATCCTGTGCACGGGTGCTCATTGGTATAAACCGCTTCGCGGGTGCATTCGAAAGACCGTCTGTTCTCAAACCAGTTTCGGACCTATTCGTTGTACGCTTTGTACGTTCATGTTCTTGTCTTGGTGTAACGCCGGACATACCCTGCGCTCGTCCTGGGACAGTAGGCAGTCTCTCTGGAAGGAATGCAGTCTTTTCTGGTCTATTATTACCAAGTTGTCCCGCAAGTCCTCTTCGGCCACCCGTTATATCCCCACCTGGTCCAGTTCTACCTGGAAGTGTTGTTAATTTATATTCCCCCACGTTGACTGGATTAACACGGAATAGTTGTTGATAACCGCCAAAACTTGGTATTTCGCTACCGACCCCGAGGCCGGGTCCAACTTGTTGTTTCTCTATAGGTGCCAAATTATTCATTCGTCCTGTATCAAACATACGATCTCGCATTTCCAATATCTCCTGACCGCTCGATTTTTGCTGAGGCGCTATATCCCCGAATTGAGGCATTTCGACCTTTTTACTTGGTATAACAACGGTGTCGTCACTATCTGGAATAACAAAATCGGGTGTTTCTTGTAAGGGTTGTTCTTCCGTTTCAGGTTCATAAGTTTCTTTGTGTGGTTTACTTAATGTACGACCAGCGTACACTAAGCCCGCAATAGCTAAAATAGATATAGGATCAGCCATCTTTCTTACTACTTAGACACATTTTTATTCCCATACCTTTGCAAAAACATACCATTTTGTGTATTGGCTCGGGTACTGGATGGTTCATATGTTCGAGTTCGAAGGGGAACTTTACATTGAACATTCTGGAGTGGGAAATATCCCCGTCTGTAAGTTTCGACTAAATTCTTATTAAATTGAGATGTTGTTTGTGGTCTAAGTTGATCACTCGTTTCAATGAATTCTGCTGGACTACCCTTTCCGGCCATGTACGGAGCTGTCCCATATAATACGGTGTTTGGGCGAGACCCATAATTTAATGAAGTGGGCTGAGGTAAAGGATTAACATCGGCCGTCGCGCACACGGGTGGAACAGCTGGATGTTGAACAATATTCAAACCTGGTTGAAGTTGGTACGCCATTTACTATTATATAACATTTTGTTTATAAGTAAATCGAGTATCAGCGTTTATATTTACTAACCTAAAATTTAAGTAGTGAGTCCACCACCAAGACCAGACCCCCTATGCATACCACTTCTCTTATCCCCATTTGGATCGAGACCCGCGAATGCACCTAATTGAACACCTCTCGCATCGGGATCGCACATACGAGGATCCGAGCGACACATTGGTCTATTTTTTCCTCCGTACAACCATTCAGCATATGCAGTTTGATCTCCTGGGATATCCGTAACTGGACTGGATACAAACTGTCTAGATAATGCATTCCTTTGATATTGGGGCAAGGCGGAACGAGAGCGAGCTGGTCCATATGGAATACGATCAGTAGCGTGAGCATTCACGTTCTGCTTAATCGTTGGGTAATAACACGCAGCTGGGCGATCTGGGTTATCGTTATAATCACTCAATAACACATTCCCCATTGGGTTGTCTGGTGTTGGTCTTTGACATGCACCTCCGCGAACTGGACGAACTGCTACAGGTCTCGCAACCCCCTCTTTAATCATGTTTGATTTTTGCATAACATATAGTACGCCGAGAACTGTCGCACCTAAAACAAATATACGAGCATCTCTCTTAATTAGATAGATGATACACGTTGCATATATAATAAAACGGGCTGTTGCATTTATGCGCTCGTCTGATGACTGACTATTATTTGGCCAAAATTCAGTTACCTTATCGGCTTTTACAAGCTGCATAGGATCTTCGAATACAGTGCTCATTTATATTAGTATAGGTTTATTTTTTCAACATCCCTCCCAACATGCCCTGTACAGATTTAAGCAGTTGAGCTTCATCCAAATCCCCTCCACTCTCCCCTAATTCGTTCGCCATTTTAGATGCTACGCTTTCTATAACCGATAGCGTTTTGGGGTCGATTTGCTGAATAGTCGTTCCTAACATATACAGTGTTTGTACATATTGCCAAATAGCATCTTTTGTAGCTTGTTTTGCGTTGCCCCAATGAGACTTCAAATTAACATCTTTAATAAAATCCATATTCTTTGATTCCTCTATAAAAAACGTTTCATCCTTAGCTGTAAGCTTGTCTGCGTGTGGTGAAACACTAGCCATGAACCCGTCGACGATAAGCCGAGGATTTGCACTTTTCATTAAATCAAATGCAGATTTACATTTGCGGAGTCCCTTTTCTTCTGGAAACGTCTTATGCAGTTCCACAAGGAATTGCTCCATCATATCTGTAAATGCGGATACCGAGGTCATTGGTCTAGTGTTATTATATAATAGACTATATCTTTAAGTTAGAATACTAAAATGGTTCGGTGGAAATAGTCTCTCTCTTACCTAAACCATTTGTTACTATAAAAAAAACTAAAATAGCCACGAGTGTGGCTGGTTTAGCGTATGCACTTACTTGCAACTTTCCTTCATTATTTAACTTCGCCTTTGCGTGTATGTATCCAGCTGTTATACCCCCAGCTATAATAGCTGCCCAAACGGGATCTCGAAGATAATCTTCTATTTCCATTTAATAATAACCAACTTTTTTTCTTCTATCATCCGCTGCATCTGGAAATAATACATCTTCTTGGGTAGAATCCGTGTAAGTCTTTTCCTGAGGTATGCGAGATGTACGAATATTTCTAAATTCATCCTCGAATGGAGAACGACTGGGCATTTCGGATACGGGAATTTGCTCGGACACAGGTTCTGTTTCCTGCGCAACACCCGGTTCCATCCTTGGTTCCATCCCTGGTTCCATCCCTTGTTCCATCCCTGGTTCCATCCCTGGTTCCATCCCTGGTTCCGTCCCGGGTTCCATCCCTGGTTCCATCCCTGGTTCCATCCCTGGATCCTCTTGTGTCTCCATCGATTCCCCTTCTATTATTTCTGGATCTTGTGAATCCTCAATATCACCCCCTATGTTTATGTCCGATTCTCTTTGAGAAATATATGTTTGGAGTATTTCTTGTACAGGTATGAGTTCCTTAACTGTTGTTTCTATGCAGACTGAAAATCTTTCGAATAAAGTATCATTACGCTGATGTTCATTTTGGGATTCGTGAAATATGTAAGGATCCCTGTATATATCTTTTGCTGCGTTATTATAGCACATTTGAATAAACACTTCATTTGATGGAAGTTTAAGTGATAATTTTTTGTTGTCTGAGCTTAAGCGAACCGCTGATAAAATTTTTGTAGTGGCGACGAAAACAGCCGCCAATAAATCACTGAACCAAGCGCATCGGTTTGTGATATTATCAGAGTGTGTTTTTGACATAGCATCACTCCAATTTGGTACTTCTTTCAATAATTTTTGAAACATCACTAATACCTTCCGCCCTTTGGACATTTTGTTTGCTTCTTCGTACATGTCATCAAATACATCTATCATAACTGGAGCCATTAATAAACATAACTGACCAATATACTCTTTTTTGGCCTCTACCAGAATATTTAGATTATCCATTTATGATATATGTAATTTTTTAAAAAAACCATTATCGCGCATCACTTTCCCCTGTACTTATTTGCAGCTTTTTTCAGGTTTATAAATGATGGAAATTCCTCTTCTAACACCGATTCTTCTTGTTTTTTCTTCTTGATATTCCACGTGATATATAATTCATAATCATTTATATGTTTTACTATAAACCCACCACGTTCAAGTTGACGTTTTATATATAGTGTGGCCTTCCTGCGGTCAAATGTGGGATGTCCCACTATAAAACCGGGGATGACTACAAATAATTGTTTATTTCCAATCTCAACGGTCTGGCGTATTTTCTTGGACACTTGATTATAAAGTGATACGTATGTATCTTTCAGTAATTGCTTCTTTTTCTCTTCGATCTTCGCAATTTCATCTATACTGATCATTACAATTACAGTAAATTATTTTTAAGGAAATCTAACTCAGATTTCTTAACCGTATTATAATCCATAAATACTTTACCAGTTCCTCTATCTAAATAAGGTTCTTTATTTAGAGGTTCATCTATATCTATTGGTTGTGTGTGAGCACTCAATACCTTTACATTAGTGTCATCTATGAATTGTAAATCTACTGTTACTGAAAACCCGATTGAATATCCACCGTGCTTGACGACCATGAACATAGCCTTATATAAATCCTTTTTAGGTACATCCCCTTTGTTTATAACTTCTTGTACACTCCCCTCGACACTTTTTACAATTTTAGGTTTAAATTTTTTAACAGATATAGTTTCAATTATGTAGGTACACATTTTCGTTCGTTCCGATATGTATTTATTTGTTGCGAGAATCATCGCCTCCATTTGATCATTCGTGAGACTGATCTTCTCATCTTGCTCTGTGTATTTTGAAAGATCTTCCTGGGGGTCATCTATCACGATACTTCTAGAAGGTGCGTGATATCCAGCAAACCCAGAAGCCTTTGAATATTGTTCCGTTTTAACCATCGAAACAAGAACAACAACAATTAAAAGTAAAACTATCAATGAAAGCCTCATTAAAATACGCGGCGAAAATATTATCTAATCGATCGTTCCATCTCCATTTTCTAATAATTCTGGATCTATAAATTCCTGAAAATCCTCTCCCACCAATTCCATATTATGACCAATCGAATTTGTATTTCGACTTTTATTGTTATCACGCGGAACTTGTGTAGATTTCATACGTTTTTGTTGTAATTGTATGCGCAATTTTCCATTCTCTCGTTTAAGTTTTGCTAGCTCTTTTTTGAGTTCACTTTCAGAACTCGTCTGACCCGTGAATACAGTATACGATGCTAACATTACTTATTATAATAATCATCCGTTTAAGCATCTATATACTTCTGCCGCTCACTCGCCGACATGCGTGCAATTTTTTCATCGTGTAATTTTAATTCCTTTTTTACTTTATGAATCTGGCGCCCCTTTTGATTATCTTCATGTTCTAGTGTTTTGAGAATATCTTTTAATTGTCTGTATATAATAACATTAAAATCCTTATCTATATTTTCGTCGTTAAATATAACATCGTAACATGACCGGTGTAAGATGTCTTTCATTAAAGTTCGTTCAACGTTACCCTTGTCGTCCACCACGTCTATAGTCAAATAATATGCCCGTGAACATGGATCTATCTGAACAGTAGATGACGCTAGACATTTGGGTATCACTAAATATGCTTTATTTGAACTCGCTTTAATGGATCTTCGAGAAAAATGCTTTAATATGCGTTCATCATCTCTCACGTTTCCAACAAAACCATGTTTAAATAATATTGGTTTGAGAATAATAGATTGTGTCTGTGGTTCAGTTTTATTCACGTCTAGTTCTATGCTATTACCCATAACACCCAAAGAAAACCCATTTATACTCGTCGCTATAGTCGTCACGGATAATTTGAGATTATACCTTGAAAAGTTGACAAAAATAACATTTGTGGACGTCGAATATTTCATTTTAGAACCTAGTGTTCGTTTCAGTAATGTACACGAACCCAGATGCGTTTGGTATGGGATATCATAACATGGACATAAATTTGCGTATTTTCGTCTCAAGACGCGAGGGAGTTTATGATGCTTTTTTCTCTTACCTTTAGCGTCGTCATCGCCCACGGTCCCACTGGATTCGGTAGATACGTGGTATTGTTTTAAAAATTCCTGGAGTGTGGGATCAATCGGTTTATACCACGAGGGTAAATTAACATCGCTTATTGAAAAAAACCACGATTTAAAACGCTTCCACATTTATTATTAACTTATATTTTTAAAACCTAAGTTAATAATATGAAATGGATTTTTCATGATGGATGCCTCTAACAGCCTCCGAGAAATACAAACCCTCATAGATAAACATGCGGGTGAAGATGTACATATTATAGAAGAGGGGGATTATCTACAAATATGCAACCACATGCGTACGGTTTTCCAATCTAAAGTGTCATCAACACCTAACGTATTTCAACAACCCATATCTATCCAAAATATAGCAGGTTTAAACGAAGATACAATAAATTATTTTTACAACAATCATAAATGTAATAGGTTATGGTCAGAAATACGATGTAAAGAACACGAAATAAAGGGACTCGTAGATGAAGAGACGTATTATTTTAAAATACGCAAACGACGTGTCATTGGTTTTAAAAACGAAGTGGTTCAACATTTTTGCGCTTTACATCGAATACGCTTAGAAGATTGGACGTATGATTATCTCAAAAAACATTATGAAGAAAATGGTTCTGAACAGGAAATAGCCGACTTTGAAAAAATGTTCGGTGAACTGTGTGAAACATATATGACCCTCGAAAATTCATTTGTACGTAAACATCTGACAGAAATAATGGCTCGAAAAGAAGAATTGTATGACAAAATAGATGAACTTGAAACTGAAATGGCTATGTTGGATCCACGAGTTATTGGAGCGACTGAAAATCTACTTATTCGGTACGAAGACGAAGGTGAAGACGAAGGCTCATTGAACTCGCCTATACAATATACAATAAACGACGACACACTTCCTGAAAATACACGTTATGCAGAAACTTTTATTAACACACCCACTGTTGTTGCAGAATTATCACTCGATGATGACGATGATAATACTAATGTAAACACGGTTAGTGAACAATATGGAGACGCCGCTAATCATGGGTGGTTAAATGGTACACAATTAAACCATATACTCGATATAGATTAAATCGCGTTATTCATATTCGTTTCCTTTAGAGAATCGTATATAGATTTATCGATTATGAGGTAAGACAGTATACCACCAATAACAAACGCACATGTAAGGATACCTGCACCCTCTAGTGTCTTGTTTTTATCCTTACCAAATTCTTTGATGGTTGTCTTTGACCGTGGATGTACTTCGCTTACAGCAAAAACGACGAGTGTGGCCAAAAATACCGCCGCTATTAAGTATCCTCTATCGACCGATAAACGAGGTAATCCTGTGGACAGAGATAATAGCATATTTGGGATAACGAATGTGAGTAGTATAGTCTTTGCTGTATAATTATCCGTGATTAATGGAGACGCTAGTGTAAACAATACAAAAATCCAATATAACATCATTATACCCACATCGGAATACGGAGTAGCTTCTACCATGGTTATTGTATTTTACTGAGAAATTATTTATCTTGTACGTGTTTTCCACAGAATTTTGTCTTCTGAGTAATCGGTTCGTATATCCCGAGTTCTTTACAAATTTGTATTAATTTATTATATTTATCCCAATATTTGTCGCTATGATCATACTCTTTTATAGTACTATGAGCTAGTTCATGTATTAAAACATGCATGATCTTGTTTGTGTCCCCGTCTATACATAAACCAATCTCCTGACCCTTATTTGTATTATACCCGATCGTGTCTGTTCTAGTATGCGCCGTAATGGGTATGGGTTTCTGCAACATTTCAAATTCTTCGTTATTCGTCTCTTTTAAATGTTCGCGTAAAATCCTATATTTTTCCTTGACTATCCTGAGATTTTCTGGTTCGCGTGTGTTCATATATATGAATATATTTATGATTACAAGTACTAGAGCAAGTATCATTTTCTATATGCAAAGATAAATTTACTGTATAATTCTGAAAGAGGGTTTCCTTCTAAATCCTCCCAATACTCTAAAGTAAATCCCATATTTTCTACATGTGTTATCAGTAAATCTCTATGTGCGATTGGTTCTGGTTTGGGTCCGTCTTTGTAATATGGTGTATCGGTCAAATTGACGGATAATTTCTCTCCGAAATTTCCTGAACTTGATTCTTCCATTATAAAAAAATTCCCTAAATCGTCACGGAAAGGTGTCCTGAATATAATTTTATCTGAATTAGGAATAATACCTATAAAATACCCACCCACATTCATTCTATTTCTAATCTCCCGAAGAGACGTTATAAAAAAGTCTCTAGATTCAAAAATATAATGAAGAGAAAAGTTATAACATATGACATCATAACGCCTGCGTGGCGCCGCGAATATATCACCGTGATAAAAATTTACGCGAATTTTCATATTCCTAGCGCGCGTTTTTGCCTCTTCTAGAGAGTCTATGTTTGGTTCGCACATGCTTATGTAAGCACCCACGTGTTTCCATTTTTGTAGGTCACCGCCGAATCCAGAGCCCACATCCAAAATGTTATGTCCCTCGCGCGTGACCATTTGGATGAGAGAGCGCTTTTCATCGTTGTGATGACGACGAATAGACTCCATTCTATGATTATCTATTTCTATATTTTTAAATCACTTAGGTCATTCTCCGAATGTATAACTGAATGATCTATTCATTTCACATAATTTCACGGCTTTGAACATTTTTCTTAAGAAATATATCATTTACAATTTATAATTATTTTATTTAAAGACATCTATACCCAATAAGTATATGGTACGCGATTTAATTTTAGGAAGATTAAATCTCGGCAAATCTAAATATGGGCATGGTGTTCGTGTGTGTATGGATACCATGTCTTGGGGAACTCCCAGAGATTCATGGATGCACATGGCGATCGAGGAATTTCTAGACGCACTCATTTACACCGCGGCGGATTATATAAGAAAATTCGACCTTCCTGGCGATCCTGACGACAATACACGTATTTTAGAAGTCATTCTAAATCCACAATGTATGATATCAAGTGAACACACCCATATCATATTAACACTGAAAGATCTCGTGGAAAAGTCTCTCGCGATGGAATGATTAATCTTCATCGTCATTTAACGGGGTGTATTTTTTAATGAAATCCAAATCCATGGTCATCACCGTCCATGTATTCAAACCAACGATCGTCGCTAGTATGGTAAAAAATTTACCCCTCTCCATTTATACTATTGTGAGACATATATCTTCTCGAGATATACGATCCTGTGTGGCCCAATTGTACAAATAATAGTGATTCATACCATCCCCCATACAAAACGCATTTTTCAACAATTCTGAATTTCTAATCCCTGCATTCGTACAATTTAACATGTCGAACCCCTCCTTCTTAGCGAGATGCGCTGCATCGTTTAAGGAATCCCCCACCATATAAAAAATATATGCCTGGTGAATAATCTCCTCGGTCTCTCTGTGTACAAGTGGAACGCTATAAAACGACACAAACTTATCCTTATCTTTATCTATATAGGAATAAAGTATACCCTCGCGCGGTAACAACCAATATCGTACATATTCCTCGTTTACGACGGGTGCTATTTTAAAAGAAGATGTATGTTCTTTGAAAAGTTTTGTCACGTATGAAACATCTTCGTCAGTCATTTTACGTAAATGGGTTTTACCTCGTAGCATGTGTTTGGACTCATCGGTGTCCGAAAATCCGAGTCTGTTCAATTTTTCTACATTTAAAAGCCTGTGCCAATAATCGACTTGACACACTGGCGTAGGTATACATATTGATGCGGTGTATACAGCTTGCCAAACATTATATATATTAGAGCGACGCGTTATCTCCCTTATCAGAAGGGGTGCGAATCCCATTGTTCTTAAATCCTTACGCACGCATAAGAAATTAACCTGTGTGACGGGTATCTCGTTATCGATCACGCGAATATGTAACGGGACGCCTGATATAAACGCAGCAAGTTTACCAGAACTCTCTTCTCTGATAGCGATGTGCCAATACTCTTTAAATCCGGGTGCATACAATGACCATGTTATCATATCCTTTGAATACGCAAAATCAAACACGTCTCCGGATATGTAATGTTTTAGTAAAAATGGATAAAGTTCTTGTAATGAACAACAACTCCATACATAGCCATCGGGAAGTATAATTGATTTTATATTACGGTTGCGTGATGCATCTATCTCTCCATCTTTGTGATAGTTTATTTTATCATTGGGTACAGGTTGCGTGGACCAAAATTCATGCATTTGTGATATATTGTTTCATGCGATATATTTTTAAGCTGGCTTAAAGTTAATACACACACGTAGTATATCAATGAGTCTCGAACAAGATTACACGACCGTCCCGGGTCAGTTATTTGCGTGCCTATCTATCGTAGGCCCCGAAGCGCCCCAAAAAAATGACAAATTCGGAATTAAAATTAGAGGATGTTTCAATTCCCGCGATGAAGCGGCGGCACATGCAAAAAGATTACAAAACGAAGATAGTACATTCGATATTTATGTGGTAGATATGTACAAATGGCTCTTAATCCCACCGGATCCGACCAAAATCGAAGACGTTCATTTCAATAATGAAAAACTAGAAGCACTTATGCAGGGCTATAGGGAAAATCAGGCACAGGCCGCTAAAATGTTTGAAGAGCGTAAACGGGATATGCAAGCCATTAAACTCGAAGGTACGGATACCCCGTACATCAAACCCGGAGATGAAAACAGTAAATACTATAACAAACCAGATGAACCACCCATCAGTCATCCAGCAGAAATTCTTGAAAAGTTGCAAAAGGAAGAACCGGACACCCCGATGGAAGAACTCGTTAAGAAGGCAGATGCCATGGTCGCACAAGAAATCAAGGAGCGACAAGAAAAGCGCGAAAAGGAAGCTAAGGAAAAGGAAAGTGAAATCGAAGAGGGTGAAATTACGGAATCCTCTACCGATGCGGTTATTTCTGAAGCGGTCGATGACGGAGAAGAGGAAGTGAATTCTAAGTAAATAATTTTGTTATATAAATGTAAGTATGTTGAGTATAAGTATTATCTTAAACATAATCACCATTCTTATTGTAGCGCTCGCGATTGGTTTATTTTTAGGACTGTATGATAGAGCACAAAAAAGTAAACCCGATATAAAGGCGTCTGAAGTTTTACGTGATACGCTCAAAGACCCGCTTGTTGTGAGTAGGGCGTATTTTACAGAACCAACGACTGGTCCAATAGGTGATTTCACCGGCATAGAATCATCCTGGTCTGAGGATAACAGGTTGCATGGTTTTTCCCATAAAGAATCCTAATATAAATGCGACGAAAATTATAGCATACGCGGTCTTGTCCAAATTTGCAAAAAAATCGTTTCCGTTATTGGGGAACGCGTGTTGATATTGTGGTTGTTGCATCATCATTTGCGGTTGATGAAAATAAAACGGGTCTTCGTTATTATTATTTTCATGTTCCGGTACCGGATCACTCTCCTTATTATTCATTTGGATGTCTGGTTCAAAATCTATGGGGTTGCCTATATCTGTCTCCATTTTATATTAGTTTAATTGTTTTTTTAAGCTCTATTATCGCATTACATCCTATCATTTAAATATTTTGGTTTGAATTCTATGTTATTATTAATAGCCTGATCTATTAAAATTTGTTCGAATTCGTATGCCAAAGCTAAGGATAATCTAGTTATGTCTTCCTGAAAATCTGTATCACCCGAAACACCCTCTAAACCTATATTTTCTAATGTTTTGATAGATCTATATAACATTTTAGACGACATATCGACGTGATCTATATACTCTTTCGCCATGTTTATATTTGCTAAAAATTCACTATAGAGGAAATTATTTATACCTGAATATTTAAGCGTTTCCTTTATGATTATATCGACCTTATCAAACCCCCTAGTTCTTTTCACGATTTTTGTAGTTATGTATATAACAAATACCAAAAATATAACGGCATACATATATTTATTTAGGATATAATTTATCGAGTGATTTAACGTTAAGTTCATAACGTCTACGTGGGCATTTACACTCCTGGTATATAATTTTCTTTTCGATGTATATTTTCATATTCATGGTATCACACTCCTGACACCTCGCATCTGAAACAACCTCGAAATGTTTAGGTTTTTTTGATTTTTTTGTGGGTATTATTTCCTTTACCTCTCTACAAAACGCCGTCATATATTTAGTAATAAATGCGTGTATACACGCCCTAGCATCTGTGTATTCTATATCTTGATTTATAAATTTAAATTTAGATTTCTTAGGAACTTCGTCCTCTTTGTATAATTTACTGATGATATCGGGCGTTAACAAAAAATCTCTTCCGGTAAAATCCTGACACGTCCCGTGTGTAGAAAAACATTTCTGGTGTATAAATTTACCCTTAATGTGAAAACGTACGTGGTTTCCGTTATGCTCCTTATTTATATTTTGACAATATTTAGATGTCGTCTGTATAACAAATGTACCCGAATTATTATATATCCTCTGAACACACGCTGTTTGGTATCCGTTCATATGTTTTTGAATAAACTTCTCTATGAGCATGCACACTTCTTCATCTTTTAATTCGTCTCTCGTATCGATAACTTCGAATTCTTCGTCCTTCTTTGCGCCTTCTACGAATACAGACTTTGTATTCTCTGTTCGCAATGTCACCATGTGCATGATTTCTACCGATGGTGCTTGTGATATATCCTCACGTACCGTTTTTGGTCTACTCGTGTATTTGAAAATTGGTAAATATTCCCCTTTCGTTATCTTACCCGTATTACCACACTCGTTGCACCCATTTCCGGAACACGCTTCGTGCTTCTCCTTTTTATGAGACCACGGCATACGAAACCCACTTCCTTTATCTCGATTATTCTTACGACCGTATACGGATAAATCGACTATATCCTC
>Ga0066861_10000116_pt1 | contig 20023 bp, 15 predicted proteins | sample ETN02SmetaG_3_FD_66434 | JGI IMG/M metagenome (GOLD analysis project Ga0066861, IMG submission 66434) | Marine microbial and viral communities from oxygen minimum zone, Eastern Pacific Ocean - ETNP2014F10-02SV257 | ecosystem: Environmental > Aquatic > Marine > Oceanic ... | reverse complement strand
TATTCCCTCTTAGAAGTAGTTCGCCTATTGTTTTACCATCCCAAGGAATACTCTCTCCCGTTTTAACATCAATGACATTAATATCCTCTTGAACTAAATATTCTATTCCCTGTCGAGCTTTCAGGTTTGCCTGATCGTCTAGGGGTAAGTGGTCCCAATCCTCTTTCCAAGTCGACACAACGCAAGGTCCATAAACTTCAGTTAAACCGTAAACGTGAGTTACTGAGAACCCCAATTTTTGCATCGCCTTTAAGGTCTTTGGTGGTGGTGGGGCTGCTGCAGTCATAACTTTACACTCTTTTGACAAAGTGATTTGACGATCTGAAAAAGCTTCTATAACTAAATTAAGTACAATTGGCGCACCACACATGTGATCTACTTTATATTTCTCAATAGCCTTATATATTGATCTTCCTTCAACTTTTCTTAAGCACACATTCGTGCCAGCCTTGGCTGCTATAGTCCATGGGAAGCACCAGCCATTACAGTGAAACATAGGCAGTGTCCAAAGATATACCGGGTGAACATTCATATCCCACTCTAGTGCATTTCCAAGTGCATTCAAGTAAGCTCCCCTATAATGGTATAAGACCCCTTTAGGATTACCAGTGGTACCTGATGTATAGTTAATTGAAATTGTATCCCATTCGTCGCCAGGGTTTGAATCAAAACCTTCTAAGGGGTTAGAACTAATAAACTTTTCATAATCGAGACCTTTCGAAGGTTCCAACTCTTGGAAATATTTATCCTTGATTAGAATAACCTTTATTTGCATCTTGGATATTTCAATAGCCTTATTGGCAGTCGCAAGAAATTCTGTATCTACAAATAAAATTTTTGTTTCAGAATGAGATAAAATATAAGCTATTGTTTTTGCATCAAGCCGATAATTTATAGCGTTTAGAACTAGCCCAGCCATTGGAATGCCAAAATGTGCTTCATAAAGTTCAGGGGTATTAACTGCTATAAACCCTACAACATCTCCTCTTTCTAGACCTTCTGATTTAAGTGCAGATGCCAGTTTTTTACATCGCTCAAATGTTTCAGACCAAGAAAACTTAATATCTTCATAAACTATAGAAAGCCTATTAGGAAAAACTTTTGCCGTTCTCCTTAAAAATGATATAGGATTCAAGCTAACATAATTGGCTGAAACCTTATCAAAGCTTTTATTATCTTCTAGCATATGTTCTAAACAAAAAAAAACTAGCCTACCAAAATTGATAAGCTAGTTCCAGCATTTCATAACTTTTTAATTATTAAGCCGCAGCCTGCCTCTCACTTTCCTCACGGGACAGTGCCACAGATGTTCTTATACCTTTTTTCACGAAATCCATCATGCCGTTTATGCATCTCTCACTAGGATCAATACCGGCACACATTAACACCTCTCTACCGTCCCTTGAACGTGCCCACCTTGCAATCTGCTCTTCACCATTTCCATATTTCTTATCGTCCGCGATCGCGTCATCTAAAGCAGCTAAAACTACTGCAGCAAATAATCGTTGAGCTCTTGCACCCTGGTCATTGTTAATAACAGCCGTATCAATAAAATCAAACATATTTAAAAACCTCTAAATTCGAATGAACTAAACGCCAAAAACTATCATCATCAGTATTTGTAAAATCATCTCTTACACTGAATCATAATAATTTTTCTGTTCTCGGAAGGTGTTATAAAACATACCTCGATACAAAAGTAAAGTTATTTATCTAAAAATCCTTTCGAGCGGTAAGCGCGGCTGATATTGTACCTTCATCAAGATAATCCAATTCGCCACCTATCGGAACTCCCTTAGCTAAAGAAGTAACCTTAATATTGGTGTCCTTAAACAAATCAGCAATATAATGCGAGGTAGTTTGCCCCTCCAATGTTGCGTTTAAAGCAAGGATCAATTCCTTTTCACCGTTTTCCGCTAAAACTCTTCTCTGTAATTCTATAATATTTATTTCCTCTGGCCCAATAGATTCAATTGCTGAAAGAGTGCCGCCCAAGACATGAAATACCCCTTTAAAACTTCTCGTTCTTTCAATTGCCCACAGATCACTGACATCCTCTACTACACATATTAAATTCTTATCCCTCTTGGGATCTAAGCATATTTTGCAAACTTGATCAGTGCAGGCATTCCCACATGTCTCACAAAGCGAAACATTTTCAAGAACATTTTTAATGGCCATATAAAGGGGCCTCAAGATAAGATCTTTCTTTGTTAGCAAAAATAAAGTTGCTCTTCTTGCTGACCTAGGACCTAAACCTGGCAGTTTGCCTAGCATAGAAATCAATTTTTCAATTGGATCAGAATTATCCACAATTAGTTTTCTACACTTCCTAAAATAGTTTATCTTTGATAGCGTCCGGCAAGTCCATCCCATCAGTTATCTTAGACATTTCGCTCTTAGTCCTTTCTACAGCCTTTCCCTGCGCATCTTTTATTGCTGCAACAATCAAATCTTCTATGACCTCCTTTTCTGAAGGATTCAATATTGATGCGTCAATATTAAGCCCTTTAACAATACCTTTAGCATTTGTTTTTGCCTGAACTAATCCTCCACCCGACTCACCGACTATCTCTATTTGCTCAATCATCTTTTGAGCATCAGCCATTTTTGATTGCATTTCTTGAGCCTGCTTCATCATCTTGGCCATATCACCAAGTTGCCCTAACCCTTTAAACATAAGTTTTCTCCCATATATTTTTCAGTTTAGTATTTCTCTTAATGTCTAATTTACCCTACAGAACATTATCCTCTTTATCATCAAAAAAAACAGTGGACCCTGGAAAAGTTTCAAGCACCGACTGTACGACATCGTTCTCCATTAATTTTTTCTCTAACAGTTCTTTAGTCTCCAATTTCTGTTCCTTTGCTGTTTTCTTTCCACTATTTTCTACTAGATTAATGTCCCAACTCATTCCCGTGATCTCATTCAGGACCTTAGAAAATCGGGAGATCAAATTTGGAGAAGATCCAGCCTTAAGCTCAATACTGAGATCCCCAAGTGCACAAGCTTGAAACCTGACAAAATTTTCTACCTCTACTAATAAGGGGATTTCCTTATTATTTCTTAGCAAATCTAAAACTTCATATTCCTCAAGGTTTTTCTTTAACAGAACGCTTTGAGAACAATTTTCTCCTACATTATCTATCTGTCTTTCAGAATGCTCAGGCTTAGATTCTTTTATATGCTCACTTTTTTCAGTCGTCTCAAGAATAGCATTAGTAGGAGTAAAATTTTTATTCTCAATCTCTGATGACCCCCTATCTTTTGCATTTGTTTCATTTTGGGGCTTGTCATCTAATTGAAGAACCGAAACATTATCACTCAATTCTTTTTTTTTTGGATCCTCTTTAGAATTTTCATTCAAAAGCCTTTTATAATCTCTTACAACCTCGATTGGTGTAGGGAGATTAGAAATAGTAGTTAATCTAATAATTGCCATTTCCGTATGTGCAAAATGATTGGTATACATGCTATTTTCTTCAAGAGATCTGACTAAAACTTGCCAAATTCTAGTCAAAATATTTAGCGGGATATTTTTTGCTATATTAGAACCTTTTTCTTTTTCAAAAGAAGTAAAAAGTGGATCCTTTGATAAATCAGGAGCTACTTTTAAGCTAGTAATCCAATGAGTAACTTCGGATAATTCTCTAAGGATTAATATAGGGTCTCCGCCATTTTTAAGCATAAGCCGCAATAAATCCAGAGATTTTCGTATATCCCCCTGTAATATAAGCTCAAATAAATCTATTATTTTGCTTCTATCAGAAAGACCCAGAATTTCCTGTATCTCCTCCAGTTTAATTGCGCCATCACCTTGAAGAATAATTTGATCAAGAATTGACAAAGCATCCCGAACTGAACCTTCTGAAGCTCTTACAACCAGACCTAAAGCATTCTGCTCTAGAGATTTATTCTCTTTTTCCAAGATGCTTTGTAAAAATTTAATCAAAATATCCGGAGAAACTCTATTAAGATCATATCTTTGGCACCTTGAAATAACAGTTATTGGAATCTTCTGGATTTCCGTTGTTGCAAATATAAATTTTGTATGTTCGGGAGGCTCCTCTAGTGTTTTTAATAATGCATTAAATGCACTATTTGACAGCATGTGTACTTCATCGATAATAAATACCTTGTATCGAGCTGACGCGGGCTTATATTTAACGCTATCTATAATTTCTCTTATGTCTCCAACCCCAGTTCTACTTGCAGCATCAATTTCCAGAACATCAACGTGATTGCCCCGCGATATTGACTCACAAGAGTCACAAACACCACAAGGAGTTATGGTTGCCCCCCCTTTTCCATCACTTCCTGTACAATTTAAACATGACGAGATGATCCGTGCCGTTGTTGTCTTTCCTACCCCTCGGATTCCTGTTAGGATAAAGGCATGCGCTATTCGATCAACCTCAAAAGCATTCTTTAATATTTTTACTAATAGGTCCTGACCAATTAAATCCTCAAAAGATTTTGGCCTATATTTCCGAGCAAGTACTTTATATGAATCCACTTTAGAACCCGTTCAAATCTCAATTTAAATTAGTTAATTTTTAATTACATAGGTGAGAGGTTGAACGACCCGAACCGAACTCGTTACGGCTGCTTCCTTCCGGACCTGACCGGGTTGGCGAGGTGTTCGCCCGTGCCAACCTCTCAGAATTATTATATAAAAAAATTTATTAAAAACAAGTAAGTCCAAACGTTTAAACTTTCAGTTACTAAAAGTTTTTGTTAGCCTTATTTCAATACTTGGTTAAAAAGCATATGTTATCGGAATATTCCTAATGAGACCAAAATTTAATTTAACTTTTTCTACTGACGAAATAGATAAAGCATCTCATATAAGAAAAGATAAAAATAAAATTGACTTATTGGCTTCGAATTCCAAATCTTTAAATTTAATTGTCTGGCAAGGAAAAATTCTTTTGGATTGGCAGAATGAAACCCCAAAGATTTGCTACATTCCTTTTGATCATAAATTATTGCAAAAAGCTAACAGAATAGCTTTTCTGGGCTTTATAGAAGCACTCTCTCCTATATTCTTATACGCATTGCCTAATTGGGAAAATGAAGGAAAAAATTATGAGAATAAATTAAGAAAGTTTGTGGACAACGAAGAGGTTACTCATCCTTACTTGCCATTAGATAATCGCTTTACTGATCTTAAAAAAGTTCTCATAAACTTGAGTAGTAAAGAACTTAGTATCTGTGGAATGGCAAAAAGTTTATTCGAATGGCATGATAACAACAAGCATTGTTCACGTTGCGGCGATGTGAATAAAGTTTTTGATAGCGGATGGGAACTCTCCTGCTCTAAATGCAAAAACAAAGCATTTCCCAGAACTGATCCAGTCGTAATAATGTTAATAGAGAGAAAAGACTCAATTCTTTTAGGCAGATCCTCTATCTGGCCGAAGGGAATGTATTCTTGCCTCGCAGGATTCTTAGAACCAGGTGAGCGCGTTGAGGACGCTGTTAGAAGAGAGACATTCGAAGAGGTTGGAATTAAACTTAGCTCTATAGAGTATGTAACAAACCAAGCTTGGCCTTTCCCTCATTCACTTATGATCGGGTGTCGCGCCACTGCTGAAAGTAGCCGTTTGCAAATTGATTATTCAGAGTTGGAAGATGCCAGATGGTTTAGAAAAAAAGAACTGATATCCCTTCAAGAGAATAATAATTTTAGCCTTAAGTTGGCTAGAAAAGGTACAATAGCTAATTATTTAATAGAAGAGTGGATCAAAAGGTCAGAATGATTAGGATCCCCCTCCTGTCCTAAATTCATGCCCACTGTAAACACCTATTATCTTAATCATTGACGTAAAGAATGACAGTTCATCAATTGCCAACCTAACACCGTCATCATCGGGGTGGCCTTCAAAATCAATAAAAAACTGGGTAGTATTAAAAGATCCACCTAACATATAGCTTTCTAATTTAAGTAAATTTACACCATTTGTGGCAAAGCCACCAAGAGCTTTATATAAAGCAGCTGGCAAATTTCTTACTTGAAAAACTATTGAAGTTATCATCAATTTTTTGTTTCGTTCTGGATAACTGGATTCTGGGGCCATTACCAAAAATCGAGTAGTATTGTTTGTCATATCTTCAATACCTGAAGCAAGTGTATTTAAATCATAAATTTTTGCAGCAAGAGGAGAGGCCAATGCTCCAATTGTCATATCATTTTGATTAGCAACCATCTCAGCAGAACCAGCAGTATCAACACCCACTACTCCCTTTATTTTATTCTTATTCAGAAATTTCCTGCATTGACCTAAAAGCACCGTATGACTGATAGCAGATTTTACCTCTTTAATTTCTACCCCAGGTTTTGCCAATAAATTAATTCTGACCCTTAAGAAATGTTCCTGAACAATAAAAAGGTTTGAGGCAGGTAGCAGTTTATGAATATCTGCTACACGTCCATAGGTAGAGTTTTCGACAGGAAGAATTGCAAATGAAGAATCACCAGTACGAACAGCTTCAATGGCTCCCTCAAAGCTAGAGCAAGTTACAGGTTCGGCATCGGGGTTTATTTCTAGTAAAGCCTGATGTGAGTACGATCCTAATTCTCCCTGGAAAGAAACTTTCTTATTCATATTTTGAGTGACCATGTCTTATTTGTCGCGGAATATTTTCTTGATATATAGTTCTATTATTAGTTAAAAGGAATTTAGAAAGATTTTACAACATTAATCTTAATAAACATTAAAGAGGTTCAGGTATGGATACAATGGAGTGGACTAAAATTGTTGGGGGGCTATGTGGTTCTCTTCTTGTATTTCTGTTAATACAATGGGGCACAGAAAGCATTTATCATGGGTCTGATCATACAGATCATGGAGAACATCATGCTAGCCAGAAGCTAGACCATCACTCTGAAACTACTGAACTAGCTGAAAGCACAGAAATACCATTCAGTGAATTGATAATGAATGGCGATTCAGCTAAAGGCAAAAAGGTTTTTGGCAAATGTAAATCTTGCCATAAACTTGCTGATGGAGAAAATGGTATAGGTCCTCATCTCTTCAAAATCATTGATCGTGATGTTGCATCAGTCCCAGATTTTGATTATTCAAATGCACTCCTAGAAATTGCTGGGAAATGGGATCAGGAAAGCTTAGGAAATTTCCTCTCTAATCCAAAAAAATATGCGGCGGGAACAAAAATGAACTTTTCTGGCCTAAAAAAAGCTAAAGATCGTGCTAACTTAGTAAAATTTCTTGAGGAAAATAGTAACTAAAGTAATTACGTATTTTTAAAATTTCTTAAACTAAGAACTTTATTGAAAATCTGGTTTATTTTATTTATGGTAAAAAAGAACAAAACATGAACAAATAGATATTAAATGCATCCTTCTGAAAAAGAACATTATTGTGAATTTATCCCTAGTATTTTTTTAAAAAACAAGAGAATACATCAAATACTAGGTCCCTCTAGGATAAGGATGCTATTATTTTTAGCACAGAAAATTTCTGGCCCTATTTTTTGGATTAAATCATCTAAAGAGAAAATATTTTTACACCCCGATGGCATCAGTCCCTGGTTGAATCCAGATAGATTAGTTTTTGTTTATGCAAAAAGCCAAATCGATAAACTATGGGCAATCGAAAAAATTATCGAAAGTAGATCTTCAAGATTAATAGTGGCAAATTTAAATAAAAATCCAAATTTTAACTCTATCAGAAGATTAAATTTAGCAATAAAAAGCGATACCCCTTCCACAAATCATCCAATATGTATTTTTTTTACAGATTATAAAATTGATATCAAAGGTGTTGAAAGCCGCTGGTTTATAAAAAGTGCGCCATCTTGGACTGCACTTGGAGAGAATGACTTCAAATCAATCAAAGAGAAGTGGATATTCAAAAGAGTATATTGCCGAACAAATACAATTGCTAAATGGGTTGTGATTCTTGAGAAAAAATTACTAGAACATTCTATAGAAGAAATTACAGTCCAATCATTTGGACTTTCCTAAGCCGCCACCCCCAGGAGTTTCCAGCCAAAAAACATCTCCAACCTCCATTGAAATCTTATCTGCAGATCCCAAAACTGTAATCTTTCCGTTCTTTCTAATAACCTTTGAAAAGCCTAAAGCGCCAGCACCTCCTCCACTCAAACCAGGAGGAGGTTCAACTCGATGTCCAGACAATATTGCCAGAGTCATCTTCTCTAAAAAGCGGATCTTACGGATCACCCCTTCTCCGCCATTAAATTGCCCTTTACCGCTAGAATTTTCCCGGATACTAAAATCCTCTATTACTACAGGAAACCTATTTTCCAACACCTCCGGGTCAGTTAATCTGCTATTTGTCATGTGACTATGGACTCCTGAAGTGCCCTCATAAGACGCTCCATCAAAATTAATTCCAGCCCCTGTACCTCCACAGATCGTCTCATAGTATTGGTACTTATCATTTCCCCAAGTCGTATTATTCATTGTAGATTGGGAAGCTGCTTGAATACCTAAAGCCAAAAGCAAACACGAAGTAACTGCCTGACTTGTCTCTACATTGCCGGCTATTACTGCAGCAGGAAACTCAGGAGATAACATTAAGCCTTTAGGTAGATTTAGGTTTATTGGCCTCATTACTCCCTCGTTCATCGGGATATCTCCTCCAGCTAGAAGTCGAAAACAGTAGAGAACCGCAGCCCTAGTGACAGGCTCTGGAGCGTTATAGTTACTTTCCAATTGACGAGTAGTTCCGGAAAAATCAACAATTACAGATCTACTTTTCTTATTTACCTTAATTGAAACCTGTATCTTTCTCTCTGATCCATCAATATCTGGGTCCATTTTATATACAAAAGACGAGTCATGAATCTTGTCAACCGCCTTTCTTACAATCATTTCAGCATTATTTTGAACGTGATTGACATATGCTTCAACAACATCAATTCCAAAATGACTGACCATTTGATTTATTTCATTAATACCTTTTTCACAAGCTGCAATTTGAGCTTTCAAATCTGCTAAGTTTATGGATAATGATCTTACTGGATATTTTGCAGACCTGAGAATCTCGGAAACCTCTTTTTCGCGAAATTCTCCCTCGCTCACTAATTTAAAATTATCAATATACACACCCTCTTGATGGATATCTCTACTATCGGGAGGCATTGAACCTGGTGTTGTGCCTCCAATATCTGTATGATGACCCCTAGAAGCCACAAAAAAATTTATTTTCTTCCTTTTCTCATCCCAAACTGGAGAGACAACTGTTACATCTGGCAAATGTGTTCCACCATTATAGGGCGCATTAAGAGCAAATACATCGCCATATTTTATTGTTGGATTTTGTGAAATAACTGTTTTAACTGAAGAGGACATGGAGCCAAGATGAACTGGCATATGAGGAGCATTTGCGATAAGGTCTCCTTTTGACGAAAAAATCGCGCAAGAAAAATCTAACCTCTCTTTAATTGTTACTGATTGAGAAGTTTTCTCCAAAATAACTCCCATCTGTTCAGCAATAGACATATAAAGATTATTAAAGATCTCCAACATTATTGGATCTGATTTTTTGCTAACCTTCTTCCTCTGTATAGGTGATGTTCTTTTTAAAACTATGTTTTCATTCCTAGTGATGGAGGCCTCCCAGCCACTGGAGACAAAAATTGAAGTATGGCCCTCAATAATATTTGCCGGCCCCTGAATAGTACTATCTTCCTTAAAGTTTTCCCGATTTACAAATTGTGCATCTACCCAAGCACCTTTGAGAAAAACTTTTCTGATATCTTTATCACTATTACTCTTATTTTTAGGAAATTTTTCCTCTACCTTTTTATTCAAAACGACTTTCTCGACTCCAACGGATTCGCTTATTATGCTATCTATAATTAAAGTTTCGTCCGTAATCTTAAAACCAAATAATTTTTCGTAATCAGCCTTAAATTGTTTCTTCAAATTATTAATCGGCATGAACTTTAGCTTAATAGGTGTATCAGTCCCCTTAATCTTTAAGAATAAAGAATTTTCTATCTGTATTGAATATTCTTGAAAATTCTGTGATATCAGTTCATCAGAAACTATTGCCGATAGATTATCTAATTCAGCTGCCATTTCAATAAAAGACGCCTCATTTAGTTCCCGTTCAATAGTCTTGATTTTTGATGAAGTAGAATCTGCCAAACCCATTCCAAGTGCAGACAAAAGGGATGCGTTCTTATCTATAAGACATTCATTTATCCCTAAAACATCCGCTATATCACAAGCATGTTGCCCACCTGCACCTCCAAAAGTAGAAAGGCAGTATTCTGTGATATCGTAACCTTTTTCGACAGAAATTTTCTTTATAGCATTTGCCATATTATCTATAGCAATTCGAATAAACCCCTCAGCTACATCCTCTTCACTCTTATCCAAATTTTTAGAAATAGTCTTGAATGCCTGAAAAGATTTTTCTGAAGATATACCAGAATTTCCTTCCTTACCAAAAACCTTAGGGAAAAAGTCTGGCTGCAACCTTCCTGTGACTATATTGGCATCTGTCAAAGACAGTACTCCGTCATTGGCATAGCAAACTGGGCCTGGGTTAGCTCCAGAGCTTTCTGGGCCAACTCTCATACGAACTCCATCAAATTTTAATAAACTTCCTCCACCTGCTGCAACGGTATGAATTGACATCATAGGTGCCGTAACTCTAACACCGTCAATAATAGAATTAAAAGTTCGCTCGTATGACCCTGAATAATGGCAAACATCGGTAGATGTTCCACCCATATCGAAGCCTATTATTTTTGTTCTATTCTCTGATAATGAAGTCTTAACTGCACCTACAACACCACCGGCAGGGCCTGATAAAATGGCATCTTTACCTCTAAAATTACTAAATGTAGTCATGCCGCCATCAGATTTCATAAACTTCAACTTTTCACCTGGAGAACCATCAAAAGACTCTAAAAACCCAGAAACATATTTTTTTATTATTGGTGTCAGGTAGGCATCCAAAACTGTAGTATCACCCCTACTCACAAATTTAACCAATGGGCTTACCTCATGGCTGACTGAAACCTGATCAAAACCAACATATTTAGCAATTTTAGCTGCTCTTTTTTCATGTTCACTAAAGCGATATCCATGCATAAACAATATTGCACAAGCTTTAAAACCTTTATTATGAAGTTTTCTCAAATCAGCTTCTAGCTTGTCCTCATTAAGTTCTTTTTCTACAAAACCGTCGGCGCGAACTCTCTCTGAAACAGACAAAACTTCCTGGTATAGTTTTGAAGGCAATATTATATTTCTATCAAATAAATTGGGTCTATTCTGATAAGCTATTCTTAATTGATCCCGAAATCCCGATGTTGTAACCAACACAACTTGAGCACCCTTTCTTTCAAGTAACGCATTAGTCGCCACGGTCGTACCCATACGAATAGATTTGATTTTTCTTAAAGGAATTTGACTATTTTTTTCAAGACTCAAAAAATATCTAATGGCTTCAACTGCTGGATCTTTATATAAATTAGGGTTTTCCGAAAGCACTTTTCTTGTCAAGAAGGGTCCAGAGTTATATCTGGCGATCACATCTGTGAAAGTACCTCCCCTATCAATCCAAAATTCCCACATTATAAACTACTTTCTTTGAACAACCTGTCTTCTGTTACTAAAAATTAATACAAAAGAACTGCTGTTAATATTTTGTATGGAAATGAAAATATGGTAAAAATATGTTATGTCAATTTGGAAAAAAATTGGGGAAGCAATAAGGTCATTAGTTGAAGGCGAAGCCCTTTCAAACATCTTTCAAAATTTTGCCACACCTCCTGAAAAAAAAATAGGCTTCACTATAGCAGTAATCGCTCTTAGTGCAAAGATGGCCAAAGCAGATGGCGTTGTTTCGAAAGAAGAAGTTGAAGCTTTTAAGCAAATTTTTGACATCCCACAAGGGCAAGAAAAATATGTATCTCTGGTGTATAATTTAGCACGTCAAGACGTTTCAGGATATGAAATTTATGCTAGAAAAATATCAAAAATGTTGCATAAAAAAGAAGCTTTATTGACAAACTTGATTGAAGGTCTCCTTTTTATTTCCGCCGCAGATGGTGAATATCATCCACTAGAAGATAAGTTTATAAATACTGTTTCTTCAATTTTCTCTATACCTGCCAACAATCTTAAATCTCTTAAATCCCTATATGTATATAACGAAGTAGATACTCCATATCGGATTTTAAATATGAGACCAAATGACAAACTAACGGATATTCGTAGACAATGGAAAAAATTAGTAATAGAAAATCATCCAGACAGAGTTCTGGCTAAAGGTCTTCCTAAGGAGGCTATAAAGCTTGCAAATGCCAGAATATTAAGAATTAATAATGCTTGGGAAAAGATAAAACTTACTCACCAATAAATAGAGATATTTGATTGTAGACATATAAATAGATTTTCATGAAAGAAAAATATTCAAAATTAAATGAGTTACCTTCTTGGGATTTATCTGATCTATATGTATCACCAACTTCAAAAAAAATTTCAAAAGATTTAAATTGGCTAGAAAAATCCATAAGAAGCTTTAAAATTAAATATGAAGAGAAATTAAATAAACTTAACCATCAAGAACTTCTCAACTGCATTTTTGAACACGAAGCAATAGAAAAAAAGATTGCAAGGATAATGTCCTATGCAGCTCTTAGATATTACCAGAAAACAGACGAGCCCTCACGTGTAAAGTTTCTTGCGGATTGCCAAGAAAAACTAACTGCTATGACCGGAGACCTTGTTTTCTTTTCTTTAGAGTTTAATAGAATATCAGACAGTGCATTAAGAAAAATGATGAGAAATAACAAAGATCTCATGAGATACAAATCAGCTTTCAGAAGAATGAGAGCAAACAAACCTCACCAATTAAGTGATGAATTGGAAAAATTTATTCATGAAAAGTCAGCCGTTGGCACTTCTGCATGGAACAAGTTATTTGATGAGACAATGGTATCACTGTCCTTTAAGGTTGATGGTCAAACTCAACCCCTACAGCTTGAGGAAGCATTAAATTTACTTTCTGATCCTGATAGAAAAAAACGTGAATTGGCAGCAAGATCTTTAGCAACAGTGTTTAAAGAAAAAATTTCTCTATTTACTAGAATCACAAATACATTAACAAAAGAAAAATCAATTGAAGATAAGTGGAGAAATTTTCCAACACCTCAACATGCTAGGCATCTATCTAATGATGTTGAGCCAGAAGTGGTTGAAGCTCTAAGGTCTGCTGTTGTAGCATCTTATCCAAAAATTTCTCATAGATACTACAAACTTAAAGCCAAGTGGATGGGTTTAGAAAAGTTAGAAATTTGGGACAGGAATGCTCCAATCTACCTTGATGAGGACAACAACTATACTTGGGCAGAATCCAAATCTATTATTCTAAACGCTTTTGGAAAATTTGATAAAAGAATGAAATCCTTAGCAGAACCCTTTTTTGATAAAAGCTGGATTGATGCCGGTCTAAAAAAAGGTAAAGCCCCTGGAGCTTTTTCCCATCCAACTGTTAGCGATGCCCACCCTTATATTTTAGTCAATTTTCTCGGGAAGCAAAGAGATGTAATGACCCTTGCCCATGAACTAGGCCATGGCATCCATCAGTCACTTGCCTCTAAGCAGGGAGAAACACTATCTCAAACACCCTTAACGCTTGCCGAAACTGCTTCAGTTTTTGGAGAAATGTTAACTTTTCAAAGTCTACTATCTAGTACCAAAAATCCTTTAGAAAGAAAAATATTAATATCCCAAAAAGTTGAGGATATGATCAATACTGTTGTCAGGCAAATTTCTTTTTATGATTTCGAATGTAAACTACATAGTGCCCGCTCAGAAGGTGAGCTACTTCCCGAAGAAATCAACAAGATTTGGCTAAAAATATCTAAAGAAAGTTTAGGGCCTACTTTTAATTTTATGGACGGATATGAAGTTTTTTGGGCTTATGTGCCTCACTTTATTCATTCTCCATTTTATGTCTATGCATATGCATTTGGAGATGGTTTGGTCAATGCATTATATGCACATTACATAGAGGCCAAAGATGGTTTTGAAGATAAATATTTCCGTCTGCTCGAGGCAGGAGGCTCACAACACCATTCTGAACTATTGAAGCCGTTCAGTTTAGATGCCACTGATCCAGCCTTTTGGAAAAGAGGACTTAACTTGATTTCGAAAATGATTGATGAACTAGAAGAAATGGACGGGGTAAACCCATAGATCATTCTTATAATGAAATCTTAGCACATTTTAAAAAAATCCAACACCTTGAGGAGTCGTGTGAATTACTGTGCTGGGATCAGGAAACAATGATGCCAAAAAATGGAAGTTATGCCAGAGCGGAACAGTTGGCCACCCTCGAAGAATTCATTCACAATTTGAAAACAGACAAAAGAATTCCTAATTGGATTGAAAGTGTTCACTCATATAAGAAACTGTCTAAAATACAAATGGCAAACCTAAATGAGATATCTAAAATCTATAGGAATGCCTCTAAGGTTCCAAAAGAACTGTCAGTCGAATTGGCAAAAACCACCGCTCTAGCTCAAGATTCTTGGGCCAATGCCAGGCGTAAAAATCAGCCAGAAGATCTCATACCATTACTAAAAAAGATTATTGACTTAAAGAGAAGTGAAGCTGATTGCTTGCGAGAAACCAATCAGGACAGATATGAGGCACTTTTACAGAAATTTGAACCGTATCAGAGTAACAATGACTTGAAGGTAACTTTGAAGTCTATCAGAGAACCTTTGAAGGAATTAAGAGAAAAAATCTTATCTAAAAAAGATCCCACTAAGGAAATCAAAGGCAAATTTAATAGAAATTTACAGATAAATATGTCAAAGGAGATAGCAAAAGACCTCTGCTTTGACTTTGATTCTGGGCGCCTAGATGAAAGTCTCCATCCCTTTTCATCAGGATACAGGACGGACGCCAGAATAACAACTCGTGTTGACGAAAGCAACCCACTTAGCTGTGTGTCCTCAGTCATGCATGAAGTCGGTCATGCACTTTACGAACAGGGTATTCCAGAGACTTTGTATGGTCAACCGATCGGCACTTGGTGTTCAATGGGTTTTCACGAAAGTCAAAGTAGATTAATTGAAAACCAAATAGGCCGATCACAGGCATTCTGCGAATACCTATTTCCAATTATAAAAAGATACTTTCCAAATCTTGACCTTAGTAATTCAGAAGAACTTTACCGAGCGGCCAATAACGTATGCCCAAATTATATTAGAGTGGACTCAGATGAAGTAAACTACAATCTGCATATACTTATTAGATATGAATTAGAGGAAGAATTAATATTAGAAAAAATTGAGGTTGAACAACTTGAAGAAGAATGGAACTCGAGATTCTATAAGGACTTTGATATGAAAATCAAAACACCAGATCAGGGATACTTACAAGATATACACTGGTCTTCAGGACTTTTCGGCTACTTCCCTACTTATTCGCTAGGCAACCTTTATGCAGCCAACTTATTTAAGAAAATGGTAAAGGAAATAAAAGATCTAGAAGAAGATATTAAAACCGGTCAATTTAAAGAAACTGTTAAATGGCTGAGGAAAAAAATTCATAACAAAGGTAGGACTGTGACCCCAACTGAATTGATAAAAAATGCCACAGGCGTACCAGTTTCAACTGAACCGTTTTTAGAATATTTAAATCTCAAGTTTACAAAACTCTACGGCTTATAGAACCTATATGCCTAAACCGTCTTCTTTTCCGGAAAATTTCTGCTCTTCCAAGACTTTGACCTTAGACTGCAGTTTTTCAAATGCTCTACCTTCGATCTGACGAATCCTCTCCCTACTGACAGCAAATATTTTACTTAAATCCTCTAGGGTTGCTGGCTCATCAGTCAATCTACGCTCTTTAATAATAGCCTGCTCTCTATCGGTAAGATCTGCCATAGCTTTCATCAGAAATGCAGACCTTTCTTTAAGTTCTTCACTTTCTTCAAATGCAGTAACATGATCAGCCGTTTCATCCTCTATCCAATCTTGCCACTCCGAAGAACCCTCTCCATCATTCTTTACTTGTGCATTAAGGGAGGCATCAGAACCAGAAAGGCGTCGATTCATAGATAAAACTTCCTCTTCAGATACATTCAAATCATTTGCAATTTTGCGAAGGTTCTCAGGTCTCAAGTCACCTTCTTCCATTGCCCCAATTCTAGATTTGGCTTTTCTGAGATTAAAAAATAATTTTTTCTGGGCGCTGGTAGTTCCCATTTTTACCAAGCTCCAACTACGTAAAATGTATTCTTGAATACTGGCCCGAACCCACCACATTGCATATGTTGCCAATCGAAAACCTTTTTCAGGATCAAATCTCTTTACCGCTTGCATGAGACCAACATTAGCCTCAGAAATTATTTCTGACGGTGCTAACCCATACCCTCTATATCCGTTCGCGATCTTAGCGGCAAGACGTAGATGAGAAGTTACTAGTCTATGTGCTGATTTAGTATCTCCAAGTTCAACCCAAGCCTTAGCAAGCATATATTCCTCTTCAATGGAAAGCATTGGAAACTTCTTTATTTCCTGAAGGTATTTCGAAATCCCTTGATCAGAACTTGGTACTGGCAGATTAGTCACCACAAAAACCTCTTTAATTAAATTACGTAAGACATATAAGTGTCACGGCCATATTAATCAAGTCTCCAGATATTTTTTTATCTATAAAACTATCTAATTATAATTCACAAGTTTTCTAGCATCTCTAGCAGGTTCTTTAAGTCCTCCGGTGGTTCTGCTTTAAATACCATAAATTCTTTAGAAACTGGGTGCTTAAAACCTAAAACCGAAGCATGGAGTGCCTGTCTTTTAAACTCTCTCATTTTTTTTACCTCCTCATTTAAGTTGATTGAAACCTTATGTCTTTTACCGTATGTAGGATCTCCAATAATAGGATTTCCTATATGAGAAAGGTGAACTCTGAGCTGATGAGTTCTACCTGTTTCCAATTCACATTCAATTAAAGACGCTAATGAAATTCCTTTTATCGAAAAATGTTTTTTCTCCCTAAATTTTGAGATCGCAGTTTTCCCACCTACCTTCAGTACAGCCATTTTTTTTCGGTCAGAACCATGGCGGCCAATATTGGTGCATAAACTATATTGATCATCACCATAAGAATACTTCAAATTAGAATTTTTGTGATCCCTTATATTTTTCTTGATCCGACCCCAAGTTATTGCAATATAACGTCTAAAAATTGAATGATCAGCAAATTGAGGAACCAAGCCTTGATAGGCTTTTTCTGTCTTTGCAACAACTAAAACTCCTGAAGTTAACTTATCAATCCTATGAACAATGCCTGGACGATCACAACTTCCAACAGTTGAAATTTTATTACCACAATGATAAAGCAATGCGTTGACCAAAGTCTGATCAGAAACCCCAGAACCAGGATGCACAACCATTCCAGCCGACTTATTCACCACTAAAACATCTGCATCTTCAAAGACTATATCCAAATCAATATTTTGAGGTTCAATTTTTGAAACCTTAATCTCTGGCAACAAAAACCAAAATTTTTCCATAGATTTAACTTTTTTAGAAGGATCTCTTACAGATTTGTCACCTCGCCCTACATTTCCAGATAGTATAAAGCTTTTTACTTTTGATCGGGACAGGCTTAACTTTTCAGGCAAAGATCCCTGCAAAAAAGTATCTAACCGCCCAGAAAAATTTTCTGGCACAACCAATGTTATGTATTTCTTTTCTAGAGCCACAATCAAAACCTAATAGAATGTTAATCAGTTAAATAGTATAACGCATTAATGAACTTTTTCTAACTCGTTTATAGTATATTTGCCAAACGTTTTGATAGGTGAAGCAAATCTATTTTATGTAAATTTTATCCTTGGAAAACCAATGGCAATCTTTAAAAAAAATTGATAATGTCCCTGCATGATAATTTCTCAAGAAATATTGGACGATATCAGGGAAAAGACATCAATATCAAACTTGATTTCTAAAAAAGTTACTTGGGACAAGAAGAAGACCAATCATTCAAAGGGAGATTTTTGGGCTTCCTGCCCATTCCACAGTGAAAAAACAGCTTCTTTTCATGTCGACGATGTTAAAGGTTATTACTATTGCTTCGGTTGTCACAAAAAAGGAGATGCAATCACCTTTAAAATGGAAGCTGAGAATTTTTCATTTATTGAGGCAGTTAAGATCCTAGCGGATGAGGCAGGAGTTAACTTACCTGACAGGCATATCACAAAAGTTGCAGACAAAAACAAACCATTGAGAGAAATAGTCAATTTGGCAAAAAACTTCTTTAAAGCCCAGCTTGGAAGTTCTTCAGCTATGAGAGCCCGCACCTACCTTTCATCAAGAAATATAGAGGATTCCGAAATAACCGATTTTGAGTTAGGTTTCGCTCCACAAGGACCCGAAACATTAGTGAAAATTTTGAGGGAAAAAGGCTATCAAGATTCAGAAATAATAGAATCTGGAATGGCATTAAAATCAGACAATAGCTCAAAACTCTATGACCGTTTCCAAAATCGGCTAATATTTCCCATAAATGATTTTAGAGGAAGATCAATTGCGTTTGGCGGCAGAGCTCTAAAGTCGGAACAAAATGCAAAATATCTCAACTCTCCCGAAACAGCAATTTTTAACAAAGGGAGCAACCTATACAACTTTGCTAATGCCCGGGCTAATTACAGAAAAGAATCTTGTCTAATTGTAGTTGAGGGATATATGGATGTGATTAGCCTAAATAAATTTGGATTCAAAAGCTGTGTTGCCCCACTTGGAACAGCCATAACCTCGAGGCAACTAGAACTCCTATGGAAGATTTCTCCTGAACCTATTATTATGATGGATGGTGATGTTGCAGGGGTAAGAGCTGCTAATAAGCTAATTGATATTTTACTCCCGTTAATCCAATTCGATAAAACAGTAAGATTTTGTTTTCTTCCCCAAGGGAATGATCCAGATGACTTTGTAAATGAGAGGGGCAGTGCTCCCCTCACGGAATTATTAACCCAATCGATTTCCCTAAGTGAATGCATATGGAAGCGAGAGACAGATGGGTTAATTTTTGATAGCCCAGAAAGAATTTCCACACTTAATAATCGGTTAAAAATTTTAACAGCAAAAATTTTGGACCAAAACTTACGAAGAGAGTATTTCAATTACTTTCAAAAAATAAAAAAGACTTTTTTTTCAAAAAATAGTGGCGAAAATAGGCAAGATTTTGATAAAGCCACTATAAGAAGTTCTAAATTTATGGCAAGTAAGAGATACTCTCTAACACTATATCAGCCAACAGAAAAAACAAAAAATTCCGCTGTTGCAAAAAAGAATTTAACTATCAAAGATGGCGTTGAATTATTGGCACAAAATTTAATTCAGCTAGAATGTTTTCTGTTAGCATTTTTAATATACAATGAAAGTGTAGGAATTGAAATTTTTGAAAAGTTTATTTCAGCAAAATACAACACTAAATCGCTCCTGAAAATTAAAAGAGATCTAATAAACCTTAACGTGGAAGCAAGAAACAATTCCACAATACCTGAAACATATAAAGTGGAAGAGTTAAAAAATGAAATCGGGAAAATTTTACAGGAATTTTCTGCTCAAACCTCGAAAGAGAAATTTCAACTGGAAGATAAAAAAGAAGTTGAAAGTATTATTGGCAGGTTATTAGAAAAACAAGAAATAAACAAATTACTTTTTGACGAATTTAATGAAGCCACAGAAGAAATTAATGGCGTTCCAGATGAATCACTAACAGTAAGGCTTAAGGAAGCTCATGAAACTTTTCAAAAATTTTCAGAGGCTTTAAACGATAAGGAGCTAGACTCAGATGAAGGCTTTATAAAGAACTCTGAATTGTTAAAAAAATTCATTGATGACAAAATATGGAAAAAACCATAAGAGTAAGGTCCGAATCATTTTAAGGGCGAATCGAATTTAAAAAATGGATTTACTCCCTTAGTAATAGCAAACAGGAGCTTTAGTTGTCCCAAAAAGATTCTGATTTATCTGGCAATGAAA
>Ga0066861_10000115_pt1 | contig 20125 bp, 20 predicted proteins | sample ETN02SmetaG_3_FD_66434 | JGI IMG/M metagenome (GOLD analysis project Ga0066861, IMG submission 66434) | Marine microbial and viral communities from oxygen minimum zone, Eastern Pacific Ocean - ETNP2014F10-02SV257 | ecosystem: Environmental > Aquatic > Marine > Oceanic ... | reverse complement strand
GGTTCTTTATTTTGAGAAGATACAAAAGAGGTGTTTCCTTTTCCACCAGATCCCCCTAAATATAATTCTATTTCGGATGTTTCATTTAAAATTGAGGCTACTAATGTTTTATTTTCACCTGAAATTTCCCAAACCAAACACCCAATCGGCAAATCTAAAGTTAAATTTTTTCCCTTTGATCCAGATTTCTTTTGTTTAGAGCCATCATTTCCATTTTCAGCAAAAAAACTTTTTTGAAATGAATATTTATTTAAATCTGATAGATTGGAATTAGCTTTCAATATTATATTTCCACCAGATCCCCCATTACCACCATCTGGGCCACCCCTAGAATTATTAGAGTCCCTATTGAAACTTACTGATCCTTTTCCACCATTACCAGGTTTAACTTTTATTATTAATTTATCTATCATATATATATTTATTTAATAATAATATTTAAATGTGTTGAAATTGTTAATAAAGGAATGGTATTCAAGTTGGATTATTTTTGTTGAAAAAGGTAAATAACTGTTGAAAGAAATTAATTTTCTGTGAAAAGTATTAATTTTGTAAAATAGTTTTCTCTATTTCAGCCTTTAATTGAACATTTTTTGACAACTCTTTTTTAATTTTGTTGACAGAATAAATAATTGTAGAATGGTTTCGGTTTCCCAGCAACTTTCCTGCTTGACCTGTAGAAAAATTAGATTTTTCTACTAATAGATAGGCTGCAAAATGTCTAGCATAGTTGGTTTTTTTATCGTTTTTCCGGCTTTTTAAATCTGCTTCATCTATTCCGAACATATATTTTATTAAACTGAATATTTTTTCTATTGAAATTGTTATATCTTTTATGGTTTCTAATTTATAGTCTTGAATTATGTTTAAAACCATTTCTTCAGAGACGTTTTTATTTAGGAGTTCTGTATGTGCTACTAATGATTTTATGATTCCCTCAATTTCACTAAAAGAATGAAATTTTTTAGAAGAAATAAAGTCAATTAATTTTTCATCATAATTATTAAAATTCTTGTTAAATTTATTCAAAATATATTTTCTTGCAGTTTCTTTATCTGGGGTTTGAATTTTTACAATTAATCCAGACTTTAATATTGATGTTAATCTTGAAGACATATTTATTTTATTTGGGTGGTTATAAGAAGTTACAATTACCTGTTTTTCTGATAATTGGAGCTGATTAATAATGTGAATTAAAGATTCTACTGTTTGTTTTTTACCAGAGAAAAAATCAATATCATCTATGATAAATATGTCGCAATCACGATATTTCTTCATTTCACTTAAATTATTATTCTTGATAGATTTTACAAAATCATTTGTATAAGATTCTCCTGTTACAGAAACTATATCTAATCCTTTGACTTTTAATGTTTTGGCTATTGCTTGAATTAGATGTGTTTTTCCTAATCCCCATTCACCATAAATATATAGAGGGTTATAGAGAGCCCCTGGGCTTTCACAGACCTTTTTTGCGGCGGCATAAGCTAAATAATTAGAAGATCCAGTTATGAAGTTTTCAAAGTTAAATTTTGGGTTAACCCAGGATCCTTTTATTCTTCCTAATTCTGTTTTTTTTGCTTGTTCTATTTCATTTGTAGTAAGAACATATTTAAGTTTATATTTTTTTCCTATTGTCTGTACTAGTGCTTCTGTAATAGAGTCTTCTAATCTTTTTGTAAGCATTTCAATAGCAAAGATACTTTCAACAGAAACTATTAATTCATCACCATCGATCGTTAGGCCTTTTGTATTTTTAAGCCATGTTTTAAACATGCTTTCTTGGACAACCATTTCTAAATATCCAAGGGCTCCGGACCATATATTTTTTGCACTAAAATTATCCATTTAACTCCTAAGGTTAAAAAAATTAAATATAAATAAATACTTAAGTAGCGATTCTTTGCGACGAAGAAAATTTGAAATATTTCTAAAAATAGAAACAATAATTACCGCATGATCAAAAAATAGCATATAAAAATATTAATAACAGGCTTTTAAAAAATAAAAATATATTATTTTTTGTCTTTTTTTTAATTTCGTATATTTTTTTTTCACCAATAAGATAAAAAATATTTTTTTGAGACATAAACGCTTATAATTTAATTAATATTTATTTTAAAATTTAATGAAAATAATTTTTTACGGAACAACAGATGAATCTTTAGACGTACTGATAGAGCTGTCTAAAAAAAATGAAATTTTAGGAGTTATATCTAAAAAGTCTCCTACTGTTACAAAACGAAGAAATATTAAAGTTTCTAAAATTTTAGAATTTTCTTCTGATAAATTTCCTGTTTTCCAACCTGAGATTTTAGATAAAACCTTTGAAAAACAAATAAAAGCGTTAAATCCAGATTTAGCAGTTGTGGTTGCTTATGGAAAAATACTGAAAAAGAGTCTAATAGAAATTCCTAAGTATGGAACCATTAATATCCATCCATCATTATTGCCAAAATATAGAGGCCCATCTCCTGTTCAAAATACTATTCTTAATCAAGATAAACAAACAGGTTTTACAATTATACAAATGGATGAAGGTATTGATTCTGGAAATATTCTTTACCAGAGCAAAAAATTTAATCTTTCTTTAAACGAAAAATACTCAGAGCTTCTAAAATTATTATTTAATGAATCTTCACAAATTATTAATAAATTTCTTTTAGATTTAGAAAATAAAAAACTAAAACAAGAAATTCAAAATTTAGATGAAGTTTCATATACAAATTTGATAAAAAAAGATTCTGGAAAAATAAATTGGAATGAAGCCTCTTCTAATATTTATGCTAAATTTAGAGCTTTTTATGATTGGCCAAAATTATACTCTTATCATTTAGGAAAGAGATTTATTGTGCATGACTTAGAATTATCAGACATTTCTTCTGAAAAAGCTGGAAAAATTGAAACTATAAATGGCAATATTTTTATTCATACATCTACAAATATGCTTTGTTTGAAAAAAATTCAATTTGAAGGGAAACAGATAATAGAACCATATGCTTATTTTAATAATTTTGATTTATCTAAAACAATTTTAGAGACTAAATAAGCTCTAATTGTTATCCTTTAAATAAGAAAAAGTTATGACAAAAGATACAAAAAAAATAAATAAACCATCATCAAACGGAAGATTTGGTAAATTTGGGGGCAAGTTTGTACCTGAAACACTAATGTCTTCATTGAAAGAAATTGAAACAGCATTTGAAAAAATTTCTAAAGATGACTCTTTTTGGGATGAATTAATTACTTTACAAAAAGATTTTGTAGGCAGGCCTACTCCAATTTATTTTGCTAAAAATTTATCGAGAAAGCTAAATCAAAATATTTGGATTAAAAGAGAAGATTTAGCTCATACAGGAGCTCATAAAATAAATAATGCATTAGGCCAAGCTCTTTTGGCAAAAAGGTTAGGCAAGAAAAGAATAATAGCAGAAACAGGAGCAGGACAACATGGAGTTGCCACAGCTACAGCATGCGCAATGCTAAACCTCGAATGCATTATTTATATGGGAGAAGAAGATATAAAGCGACAGTCTCCAAACGTTTATCGAATAGAAATGCTTGGAGCTAAGGTGGTGCCTGTGATATCAGGCTCAAGAACATTAAAAGATGCTTGTAACGAAGCAATTAGAGATTGGGTAACTAATGTTGAAAGTACATATTACATTATAGGAAGCGCTGTTGGGCCACATCCTTACCCATATATAGTTAGAGAATTTCAATCAATCATAGGCCAAGAGTCTAGAAAACAAATTCTTGAAAAAACAGGAAAATTACCAGATTATGTTCTTGCTTGTGTAGGAGGAGGCTCAAATGCTATTGGAATTTTTTCTGGATTTATAGAAGATCCAGCAGTCGAGCTAATAGGAATAGAAGCAAGTGGAGAAGGCATTAATACTGAAAAACATGCTGCTACTTTGACTAAAGGAACCCCTGGCATTCTTCATGGATCATTAAGTTATGTTTTACAGGATGATTATGGACAGATACAAGAAGCTCATTCCATATCTGCTGGATTAGATTATCCAGGAGTGGGGCCTGAGCATTCATATTTAAAAGATATTGAGCGTGCTAAATATTTTTCAGCAACTGACGAAATGGCATTAGATGGATTTAAGCTCTTATCAGTTGAAGAAGGGATTATTCCTGCATTAGAACCTGCTCATGCTTTAGGCTTTTTGCTAGATTGGGCTAAGAATCTAGAACCTAATAAAGACATATTGTTTTTGTTATCAGGAAGAGGCGATAAAGATATGGAAACAGTTTCTAAAAAAATAGATTCAAAATAAATTTTTAGTATAATCATACAAAAGTTTTATTAGGAAAAAGAAAAATGACCTTAGGTGGACCACTTCAGGATATCGTTGTTGTAGAGTTTGGAAACTTTGTTGCAGGCCCAACATCAGGGCAACTTTTAACAGACTTGGGAGCCACAGTAATTAAAATAGAACCTCCAGTTGGAGAACCTTGGAGGCACTCCTCTCCAAGCTCTCCCAAAGGAGAAAGTAGACTATTTATTGCTTTAAATAGAGGAAAGAAAAGCGTTTGCATTGATCTAAAAACGATAGAAGGGCAAAAAGTTTGCCATGATATTGTTGCTAAAGCAGATGCCGTAATTTCAAATAACAGAACCTCTACCTCTGAAAAGTTAAAATATGACTGGAATACTTTATCAAAAATTAATCCTAAATTAGTATATGTCGAATCTACAGCATATGGGCCAAAAGGAGAAAAAGCATCAGAGCCAGGGTTTGATCTCATTATGCAAGCATATACAGGAATAATGTCCACAGAAAATAAGGTATATCATGGTTCTCCAAGTGCAGTTAGATCTTCTTCTTACATAGATTATTCAACCGGTTATGCTATGGCCTTAGGAGTTGTTTCTGGTATTTTACAAGCCAAAAGTACAGGTAAGGGAGTTCTTCTTCAGACAAGTTTGCTAGCCCAAGCTTTGTCTATGCAAGCCATGCAAGTTATGAAAGCTGAAAAAGATTTGAGCCCTGCTCAAAAATGGATCAATGAAAAAAAAGAAGATCTTTTTGAAAAAAAAGTTCCTTATGAAGATATACAAGAAGATTATTCTATTCAAGGAGGCGCTCCTCAAATAGCTCAATATTACAGAGCTTATAAGACTAAAAATGGCGCCCTTGCTCTTGGTTGCCTCGCAATGCACGCGAGAAAAAGGATTGCGTCTTTATTTAATCTAGAAGATGTTAGGTTTGATCAACAAAAAAAGTTTTCTCCTGAAGAAATGCTAAAAATAGGCAAAGACTTTGAACAAAAGATGGAAAATAAATTTTTACAAAAAAATACAGATGATTGGATCGCTTATTTGAGGTCACATGATATTCCTTGTGAACCAATGCAATTCACCGAAGAACTAGTAGACAATAAACAGGCGATAGAAAACAATTATGTTATAGAGCTTGATCACAAAACAGCAGGCAAAGTAAGATCTAGTGGGCCAATTTTTAATGTTTCCACCGGAAATGCACAGTTAAATACAGCTCCTTTATTAGGAGAAAATACAAAAGAAGTTTTGCTAAATATTGGTTATGATGAGAAACAAATAAAGTCCCTTTATGAGAATAATTTTATTGGCAAAAATCTTTAATATTTCTTAAGAAGGCGTTTTGAGTATATGGATAAACCCATTTTAGGTTTTCGAGAATCATGCCTAAATCTTATGCATTTTCTTTCATCAACCTTGTTGGGATATTTTGTATTTATATGACAACTAAAATAATACCCACAATGAATGGGAATACATAATATTTTGTTATTAATCTTAGGTCCTGCTTGTTTAGGATTAGAAAATTTCATTATATAAAAAGTTTATTTAATTTTAGTGCTTATAAAATAAACTTCTAGTTTTATGTCCTATTTCTTACTGAAATATACGACCCTGCAACAACTAATATTGTTGCGAAAATAAGCTCAACCCCAGGATCTTCTCCTAAAACTAGCCATGCAAGCATAACTCCAAAAACAGGCTGAGATAGAGAAATGATTGTTATTTTAGATGGTAAATATTTTTTCAATAACCAGGTCTGACCAATAAAACCAAATCCTGCAATAATCACTCCTTGATAAAAAAGAGCAGCTATAAGACTTATTGATATGAAATAATTTTGGCTTTCAAAAAACATAGAAAAAATAAAAAAAGTAATTATTCCTATTAGAGCTTGTGATAATAAAATATTAATTTGACGAATTCCTTGAGCTATTTGAGAAATATAAATTTGCCTTGCCCCTAACAGCATTGCAGACGTGAGCATCATTATATCTCCCCATAAATAATCAGTTTTTGAATTTTGAAGAGACTCCCAAAATAAAACGATTATTCCAGAGTATGCAATTGCCATTCCAAAGATTTTCAGTTTACTTAATTTATCATTTGGAATAAATAAATGGGAAAAAATAGATGACCACAAAGGAAAGGTTGTAATCATTATTACTCCATGCCCTCCTGATGTAAAATTTTGGCCTACATTCATAAAACCAAGCTGAACAGAAAATAACAAACCTACTCCAATAAGGGGTAAAATTTCTTTTTTGCTAATCTCGAATTTCTCTTTATTATAAATAGCCCATAATATAGCTACTATTCCACCTAATAGAAACCGCATCCACCCTAACCTTAAGGGAGGAGCATCTTCTAGGCCAATTTTTATAGAAATAGGATTCCCTGACCATAGAACAGATAAAAAGAATGCTAATGCTATTCCTTTTTTATCTGGACTTACTCTTTTTTCTTTATGATCGGTCAATAAGTTTATAAACTTTAAATTATTTATTGGTTTTATTTTTCAAATCATAATTGTATATTTGTTTAAATATACAAATAAAAGGGGATTTTTTTCTAAAATGAATAAAATAGTAACGTTTGGCGAAATTTTATTAAGATTAACCACTTTAAACAAGGAAAGATTTACACAGTCTAAAAACTTTGAAATTACTTACGCTGGATCGGAATGTAATGTTGCAGTATCTCTTTCTCATTTCGGTATGAATACTTTTTATGTTTCTTCTGTGCCAGATAACCCTATAGGGCAAAGCTGCATTAACACTGTTAGGCAATTTGGAGTTAGTACGGATTACATTGCTAAACAAGGAGAAAGGCTTGCTGTTTATTATTTGGAAAATGGAGCTTCTATGAGGGCTTCAAACATAGTTTATGACAGAACAGGTTCTTCATTTTCTTTAATTACACCGGATCGGTTTGATTGGGATGTTATTTTTGATAATTGTGACCTTTTTCATTACTCTGGCATAACCCCTTCTTTGTCTAAATCTACAAAAGAATTAACTATCTACGCCTTAAAAGAGGCAAAAAAAAGAAATGTGAAAGTTTCTTGTGATCTTAATTATAGATCAAATTTATGGTCACCTGAAGAAGCTCAAGAAACAATGATTCCCTTGATGGAATATACAGACATTTTAATTGGTGGGAAAAAAGACCCTGAAATAATGCTGGGAGAATTTGTGAAAAATGAAGAAGACGAGTCGTATAAAGAGCTTTTAGTAGATATTGCAAAAAAATATGACTTTTCTCAAGTTGGATTATCTTTGAGAGAAAGCTTTTCAGCCGACCATAACGATTGGGCGGGGTTATTTTATAATAAGGAAAAAGTCTATTCTTCAAAAAAATATCAAATTCAAATTGTTGATAGGGTTGGAGCCGGAGATGCATTTACAGCAGGATTAATATATGGATTATATAGCGATATGTCTAATCAAGAAATTGTTGAATTTGGAGTAGCTGCATCAGCGCTTGCTCATACTTTTCAAGGAGATTTTAATTTGGCTACAGTTCAAGAAGTTCAAGATGTAGCATCGGGTGATGTTTCTGGAAGAATTAGAAGATAGTTATTTCTTTTTATAATAGTTTCAATAATGTATTATTTAATTATGAAAAAGAATTTAAAGTATTTATTTTTTCTTCTATTTATTGCATTTCAAACCCAAGGAACTTCTTTGTTATATGCTCAAGGAGAAGGATATTCCCAGTACAAACTGTTTCATGAAGAAAAAATAGAGAACTATTTTGTTTCCATATCTCTTTCTCCAAAAAATCCAGTTGTTGGACAGCAAATATTTTCTATAAATGTAGTTGATAATACAACTAAAGAGGCAGTAGAAAACCTAAAAATACAGGTTTATGCAACTCCCTTATTTAATGATAATAAAAAAAAATCTCCAGCACTTTCATCTGCAGGGATGAAAGGTTATTATCAAGCAATCCTTAGATTAGAAAAACAAGGCAATTGGGTAATGGATTTTGAAATTGATGATGGCAAAAAAGTTTTCATGGTTTCAGAACAGATAGAAATTTTTGAAAGAAACAGGACATTAAATAGTAATAGCTTTTCTTATGGCTTTATAGTTATGCAACTTGTATTTGTATTTGGAATTGGATTTGTATTTATTACTGCAAGAAAAAAAAGAAAAGAATTATTAAATAAATAAATCTATTCTTGCCATATTTTTCCCTTATTGTGAATAATTTCAGGATTTAACGTTGCTCCAATTCCATTTTCTTTTGGTAAATGCATTTCACCGTTTATTATTTTTTCATTAGGCAAAAGAACTTCATGTCTCCATGGTACTTCTTTCACTGCATGTTCAAGGGGAAGCTTTGAAGAAATTGATGAAGTTATGTGAGCAGAAGTTAATAATGAGATAGGGCCTGATGGGCAGTGCATAGAAATTTTTTGCGAGGGATCTTGAATGGATTTTTCTAGATTTATTACTTCTGTTGGACCTCCACAAAATTTCACATCAGGCATAACAATGTCGATTACTTCATTTGTTATCAATCTTCGAAAATTATCAGCTCCATAAGTCATTTCAGCTCCTGCTGTAGCAATTTTAGAATAGTTATTGATTTTTATCATTTCTTTTTCATTTTTTTCAGGGTCAACAGGCTCTTCAAACCAATCAACTCCTCTTTCATAAAGCTCATCATGTAAGTAATAACTTGAATTTAAATCGAACCTTGAATGACAGTCTACAAATAATTTTGTTTTCTTTGAAAGATTATTTTTTATTTCAGAAATTCTTTCTAGCCCTAAAGCTGATTCTTTAGGTATTTTATTTTTTTCCTCAAACGGACTTTTACATTCGTCAAATGGAGCACATTTAATAGTTAAGAACCCATTTTGTTCAAATTCTTTGGCTCTATCTGCAAATGATTCAGGGCTTCTATTAACAGGGCCTTGATCGTTAGGAAGCAGAGATCTATTGATATTTGCGTATAATTGAACAGTTTCGCTATTTGTATTTTCTAAGCCTGGATTTAATTCATATAAGAATTTATTTAAAGGTAATTCCATTCTTTTAGACATTAAATCTAAAAAGGCAGATCTTATACCACTTACCGCAGTAGCTGTAGATAAATTTCTAGATGCAATATTTTCATTATCAATAAGTGCAAGAAGTTCACTTTCTGAAAATATTTTTTCTCCTTTAAGCCTATTTGATAAATTAGAAATAATTTTTGTTACCGGAGAGTTTAATTGCGTGTCAGTAATTTCTGAAATTCCTGAAATATTATCGTCAGTAACAAATTCCATAAATTTCCATTCAGTATTTCCTCTGACATGAACGGAAAAAAAATTTAGTTGATTAATTTTAATCCAACTACTTTTCATATTAATAACCTTTGCTTAAATCGCATTTATGTAATAAATCTTTCCCGTTTATAAATCTTCTCAAATTTTCAATAAATATCTTTCTTCTGCCTTCGTACATTTCGGGAGATAAGGCTGATGCATGTTGAGAAATAATTGCGTTTTCAACATCCCATAATGGAGAAGATTTAGGAAGCGGCTCAATTTTAGTAGCATCAATGCCGGCTCCAGCTAAATGACCTGAATTTAGAGCCTCGTATAGATCATCTTCATTAATGATACCTCCTCTAGAAATTATTACTGCATAGCTGTTTTTTGGCATAAGCATTAAATTTTCTTTTTTAATGAAGTTTTCTGTTTCTTTAATTAATGGAGATGCGATTATTAACCAGTTTGAAATTTTTAAAATTTTATTTAAATCATTTGGATGGCTTACGCTTTTTTCTATTCCTGTTTTTATATTACTTATGGGGTCTATAGCGAAAATATTCATTTCAAAAGCACTTAGTTTTTTTGCGATTGATTGTCCTAATTTTCCATACCCATAAATACAAACGTTACCACCTTTTAATTCAACTATTTTTGAATTCCATTGATCAACATCCCATTTTTTATTGGATTGATCTTCAAATAACTTTTTGAAAGAATGCGCTAATCCAACCATTGTTCCTACAACATGTTCTGCCATTGGCGTTACGTGTGCTAAAGGCGCGTTTGTAATAATAGTTTTGGTACTAAGTGATTTAGCGTTATTGATTATTTTATCTATACCTGTGCCAGGGCACGCAATCCATTGAAGATGGGATCCATTTTCGATTAATTTTTCTGAAGGAAAACCAAAAAAAACATCTGCATTTTGAATGTGAATCAATTGATTTTTTTCATCAAAAGCTTTTATAAAATTTGCTTCGGGAAATAAGTCCTGTAGTAAATCTGGAAAGTTTTCACCTAAATGATCACTACCGATTATAATGTTCACTGTTTTTCCCATGCTAAAACAGGGTTTCTAGCTGCTTGAGCTTCGTCCAATCTTTCGACAGGAAGATTAATAGGCGCATTAGTAATTTCTTTAGGGTTAGTTTTAGATAGTTCGCTTATTTTAATCATTGAACTGATAAATTTATCAATTGTTTCTTTCGATTCGCTTTCGGTTGGTTCTATCATCAATGCCTCTTCGACAATTAATGGAAAGTACATTGTTGGAGCATGAAACCCTTCATCGAGTAATTTTTTTGCTATATCTATAGCTTTTACGCCATCTTCTTTTTGCTTTGAAGCAGACAATACGGTTTCATGCATGCATCTTCTAGAGGAAGTTAGTTCATAATAGTTTTTTAAACGCTCTTGAATGTAGTTTGCATTAATTATTGCATTTTCAGAAATCTCTCTTAAGCCTTCTGCTCCTAATGATCTTATATATGCATAAGCTCTAACTAAAATCCCAAATGAACCGTAAAAACCATTAAGCCTTCCTACAGAAAATTCAGGTTTATATTGTATGTATTTCTTTCCATCTTTTTTTATGTGCGGATAAGGTAAATATTTTTCTAAAAACTTTGCAACCATTACAGGTCCAGATCCTGGGCCTCCTCCTCCATGAGGAGTCGAAAATGTTTTATGTAAGTTTGAATGGCATATATCTACACCTAATTCTCCAAATTTAGTAATACCAAGCAATGCGTTTAAATTTGCTCCGTCTGCATACACCAGACCACCATTATCATGAATAATTTTAGTTATTTCTAAAATGTTTGGTTCAAATAAGCCTAATGTAGACGGAAGTGTCAACATTAGCACTGATACGTTTTCATTTACATTGGCTTTTAGGTCTTCTAAGTCAATGTCTCCTTCTTTAGTTGTCTTGATTGTTACCGCTTCTAAACCTGCCATTGAAGCAGAAGCAGGGTTGGTTCCATGTGCTGAGTCTGGAATAAGGGCGATATTTCTGTTTTCTTGTTTATTTTGAAGGTGATATTCTCTAGCGATAAGAAGGCCTGCATATTCACCTTGCGCCCCAGCTAATGGAGCCAATGAAACAGCAGGTAGCCCTGTAATTTCTCCTAATTCGTTTTGTAGATCATGCATAATCTCTAGATTTCCTTGTATGTTTTCATCTAATTGATTTGGATGAGATGATGCGAATCCATTTATACCAGAAATATGTTCATTAATCTTAGGATTGTATTTCATCGTACAAGATCCTAGTGGATAAAAGTTAGTATCAATTGAATAATTTAGTGAGGAAAGGTTCGTAAAATATCTGATTAAATCTAATTGAGCGACTTCTGGCAATTTGATATCTTTTCTAAGAAACTTAGAATCAGGCAATTTAGATTCTGGGACACCTACTTTTGGAAGACTAATAGCCTTTCTTCCTTTTTTTGATTGATTCATCAAAAGAGGTTGTTCTTTATTAATCAATGTTTTCTCCTAATATTTGGATAGTTTTACTTATTATTTCAGGTGTATTTAATTCTGTTACAGCAAACATTATTTTTTTAGAATCTTTGTCTGAAACATCTAAGCCCCCTTCGATATTATTCTTAGATAAAATGTTATTGACTTTAGTTATGTCAATTTTAGTTTCTACAATGAATTCATTGAAAAAATTATTTGAAAGAAGCCTAAAGTTATCCATTTTGTCTAATTCTGCAGCAAAATAGTGGGCTCTATGATAACAGGTTTCCGCAATACTTTTTATTCCGTTGGGACCCATAGTAGCAAGGTAGACCGCTACCATTAAACCTATTAGTTGTGTGCTTGTACAAATATTTGATGTGGCACTTTCCCTTCTTATATGTTGTTCTCTTGTTTGAAGAGTAAGGGCGTATGATATTTTATTATTTTTATCAACAGTTTGACCAATTATTCTACCTGGCAACTGTCTAATGAATTCTTTTTTGCAAGTCAAAAGACCAATAAATGGCCCTCCAAATGACACTGGAACGCCCAATGGTTGCCCTTCTGCAGTTGCAATGTCAACATTTAATTGACCAGGAGGTTTCAGTAGACCCAAAGAAATAGGATATGTGTGTTGAACGATTAATCCATTTTTGGCATGTATTTCATTAGCTAATTTTTCAACGTCTTCAATTTCTCCATATTGATTTGGAGATTGAACAAGAAGACACCCATATTCAGATGAATCATTTTCATGAATAATATCATCGTAGCTAATCATTGTTATGTTTTGCCACTTGGAATAAGCTTTGATTACTTCAAGAGACTTATCTGAAATGCTGTTATGAATAACAATAGTATTGTTACGTTTAATTCTGCAAGCCATTAGAGCAGCTTCTGCTAGCGCTGTGGGGCCGTCGTACATTCCTGCGTTACAAACTTCCATATCAAAAAGCTGAGCAATCATAGATTGAAATTCAAACCCAACCTGTAGTGTTCCTTGTGATGCCTCTGGTTGATATGGAGTATAAGAGGTTAAAAATTCTCCTCTTTGAATCATTGACTTCACTGTTGAAGGGATGTAGTGATTGTATGCGCCTCCTCCCATATAGCTAGATACAGCTTTTGAGGCAAAATTATTATTTGCCATTAGCTCAAAAAATTCTACTAATTCTTGTTCGGACAATGCTTCTTTAAGGTCCAAAGAAGGAAAAAGCTTTTTTACAGGGACATCATTCAATAAATCTTTAAAAGTTTTTGCCCCTATTGTTTCAAGCATTTCTTTCTGATCTGAATCTGTACTAGGTATATATGGAGAATTTTTCATTATATTATTTTTTCATATTCCTCAGAGTCTAATAATTCATCTAAGTCTTTTTTATCGTTTATCTCAAGTTTTATAATCCATCCTTTATCGTAGCAGTCTTCATTTACAAACTCTGGATTATTTAATAGTGCTTCGTTTATTTCAATAACCTTTCCTGATATAGGAATGTATAGATCTGAGACAGCTTTTACAGATTCAATCTCTCCAAATTTATCAAATTGATTTAGATTTTTGTCAATTGAATTAACGTCAACATAAACAATGTCCCCTAATGATTCAGCTGCGTGTAAGGTTATTCCAACAGTAGCTACATTGTCATTGATTTCTACCCACTCATGATCTTTAGAGTATTTTAGATTTTTAGGGATTTCACTCATTTTCTTTTTCTCCTATAAAATGGAAGCTTTACTATTTTCGCCTCTAGAAATTTTTCTCTTACTTTTATTTTAACCGTATTTTGAATATTATTGTAATCTTTTTCTATTTTTCCTATAGCTATTGCACTTTTAATTCTAGGTGAATGTGTCCCAGAAGTAATGTATCCAATTATTTTGTTATCTATATATATCTCATTTCCTTCTCTGGCTATGCCTCTATCAAGCATTACTAGTCCTGCTAATGATTCTGTTCCATTTTTTATATCTTCACCGTTTATATAATCATGATTTATATAATGTTTACTTTTTGATTCTAGCAATCTGCTTAAACCTATATCGATTGGATTTGAATCTTTGTTTATTTCATGGCCGTATAAATGTAGTCCAGCTTCTATTCTTAACAAGTCTCTTGCACCCAAGCCGCATGCCTCAATTTTATTTTCAATAAGAAGATCCCAAATATTTTCAGCATCATTGTTATCGCAGATTATTTCAACACCATCTTCTCCTGTGTAACCAGTTCTTGCTGCAAAAATCGAATATTTTTGCAATTTTATTTCTTTGTATTTGTACCTGCCAAGATCTTTAATTGAATTATTTGAAAGAAAGTTTATTTTATCAAGTGCTTCTGGACCTTGAACTGCAATCATTGCTGTATATGAAGTTGTATTATTTATAGTTACATCATCATTTACTTTTGTAATCCACTCTAAATCTTCATCTGTATTTGAAGCGTTTATAACTAGTAAATATTTATCCTCAGAAATTTTATATATGATTAAGTCATCTAAGATTTCTTTTTTTTCGTTAATTAGTAAAGTGTATTTTGCACTTCCAATTTGCAGTAAATTTACATCTATGGGCAATATTTTTTCGATAAAACTTTTTGCATTTTTACCTGAGACCTCTACTCTACCCATATGAGAAACATCAAACATACCGCACGACTCCCTAACAAAGGAAGACTCTTTAATAATTCCCGCGGGATAGTTTATAGGCATCTCCCAACCAGCAAAATCTACAAGCTTTGCATCTAAGTTTTTATGCCTGGAGTTTAAAATTGTTTTTTTCATTTATCTAATTCCTCTCCTACTATGATATTTTGTTTATATATACTGGGCAATTCAAATCTTTGAGGAAATTCATCTAAAAGAGGAATCATTTTTATGAAATCCTGATTTATTTCTCCTTCATTAAGAGAAATTGAGCTATCAAAATTAGAATCTAATCTAACAAAATAATTACCCATCCCATTAGGCTTTATAAGCTGATTGATGGCATATCTATTTTTTATTATTTCTTCTCGATTAAGTCCCAGATTTGATAAATGCACCAAGCTTTCTCCAAGCCCAAGATTGTATAGAAATTGCCTTTGACTTGAAATAAAAAGATTAGAAAAACCTATTTTCTCAAATTCTTTGTTTAGATCTTCCATATCTACTTGAAATGTTATATCAGAAAGTCCTGGTTGATGAAAATATTCATCTTCAAAATTATGATTATTTATTACACTCATAAAAGAATTTTTTTTACCATTATAAAATAAATCTTTTTCCTTCATTCCGTAATCAATACTTAAGATGTACCCCTTATCCAAAACAGATATAAATTTATTGACCATTTGATGTTTTTTACACATAATTTCACCCTGAATATTATCTAGATTATAAGCAATATCACTTAATCTTTTTTCTATACAATCGTCTGATGGTTTATCTAGAATTTCTGAAAATTTATTATTGTTTATCTCTACATATTTTTCAAATACATTTCCGCCTTTTACGTAAAATAAGTGATGCGGAAGTGCATCAAAAAGTTCATTTGATAAAATTATTCCGTTTGATTTATCGAGATTCTTCAAATCATTAATTACTGGAAAAATTGAATTTGATTCAGTTATATCTATTGCAACATATTTGTAATTTTTTTGACCAATTGCCTTTAATCCATTTGTAATGTCATATGCTAAAGTTCCATTTCCAGCTCCAAATTCAAAAATTGTTATTTCATCTGTTTGTTTGAAAGAACTTAGTAATTTATCTAAAAATATAGAAATTAAATATCCAAATAGTGGGTGAGAAAGAGGAGCTGTTGCAAAGTCTTTGAAGTATGCATTTCTTAAATTTCTTGTATAAGTGTAATAGCCATTATCGCCATATAAGCAGGCAGCAATGAAATCTTTAGATGAGATTTTTCCTTTTTCAGATATTAAATCTTTGAGATATTCTTCTAAATTATTGATTCTAGTCCCTTTTATTTATGGGTATGTACTCTTTAGCTCTTTCACCTGTATATTGCAAGAGAGGTCGGATTAGAATATTGTGTCTCATTTGCTCCAATATTTGAATTGTCCAACCTGGAATTCTTCCTACAGCAAAAATAGGAACAAATAAGTCTTGAGGTATTCCTATTAGGTAATAAACAGCTCCGGCAAAGAAATCAACATTTGCATGAATTCCTCTTCGTGCATAAGGTGTCATGGCTTCTTGAACTGCGAGTAAAATTTCATACCAAGCTGTCTCACCTTTTTCTTCGCTTAATCTTTTTACACCTTCTTTTAAGTGTTTAGCTCTTGGGTCTGCAGCTTTATATACTCTGTGACCAAATCCCATTACTCTTTCTCTATTAGCTAGAAGATTTTTAACGTGGGCGGCTGCATTTTCAGGGGTTCCGACATCTTTAGCAAGCTCCATGACTCCTTCAGCAGCTCCTCCATGTGATGGACCAGACAAAGCAGCAATTCCAGCTGTTATAGATCCATAAAAGTCTGCATTAGTTCCTGTAACTACTCGAGTAGTAAATGCTGATGCATTGCATCCATGATCTGCATGAACAACAAAGTCAGTATCCATTAATTTTGCAGTGTCTTCACTTGGCTCTTCACCTTCAAGCATGTACAAAAAATTTGCAGCATGAGGCAATGTTTTTGAGGATTCTATGGGATCTAGCCCTTTTCTCATTCGATTATGAGCCATAACTATAATTGGAACCTGTGATGTTAGCCTGATTCCTTTTCTTATAATGGCATCTTCTGAAAAATCATCTCTGTCTTCATCAAATGAAGATAGAGTAGAAATAGTAGTACGAAGAACATCCATAGGATGAGAATCTTTAACTATATCTATAACATCATATGCTTGTTGAGGAAGGGTTCTAGCACTCTTTAGCGAAGCGTCAAATTCGTCCAATTGCTTTTGATTAGGTAATTCGCCATACATAAGCAAGTATGAGGTTTCTTCAAAATTAGAATTTTCTGCAAGGTCATGTATGTTATATCCACTATATTCTAAAACACCTTCTTTTCCATCAATAAAAGTAGTGTTTGTTCGGTCAAGATATACACCTTGAAGGCCTCTATTTAGTGAAACTTCTTTTTCAGCCATTTTATTCCTCTTTAAATCAAATAAATTGGTTTTTTCAAATTTGATTCTATAATCTTATTTATTTATATGATAGCTAAAAATTGATAAAAATATAATCTATTTTATAAGGATAGTAATTTTTCAATAAATTCATCATGAGAAAGCGACCCTAAATCTCCAAGCTTTCTTGTTCTAACTGACAAAGAATTTGATTCCATTTCTTTATCTCCTATTATTATCATTGCAGGAATTTTTTTTAATTCGCTATTTCTGATTTTTTGCCCCAGTCTTTCATTTGAATCATCAACTTTAACCCTAAACTTTTTTTCTAAAAGAATATTTAGGACTTTTTGTGAGTACTCATGATGCTTATCCGAGATAGGAATAATATTAATTTGATTTGGAGCAAGCCAAAATGGCAGATCTCCTCCTGTGTGCTCTAAAAGAATCCCTATAAATCTTTCTATTGATCCAAGCATAGCTCTATGAATAACTACAGGCTTCTCTTTTTCTCCATCGCTATTTATAAAATCTAGATTAAATCTCTCCGGTAAAGAGAAATCCATTTGAGCTGTACCAAGTTGCCATTCTCTACCCATAACATCTGGTATAAATATATCAATTTTTGGTCCATAAAAAGCACCTTCTCCTTCTACCTCTTCAAAGTCTGAGTCAAATTCTTTTATTACCTTTCTGAGTTGCTCTTCAGCTAAATCCCACATTTCGTCACTTCCAGCCCTTTTTTCAGGACGTAGAGATAATGTCATCCTTGGATCATTAAACCCAAAAGCAGAATAACTTTCTTTTAGCATCTCTAAGAATTTTTTAACTTCATTACCTGCTTCTTTTTGATCACAAAAAATATGAGCATCATCTTGAGAGAAAGACCTAACTCTAGTTAATCCGTGAGTCACCCCTGATCTTTCGTACCTATGTAATCTTCCAAAGTCGGCAAATCTTAGCGGGAGGTCTCTGTAAGACCTTAAAGTTGATTTATAAATAACAGCATGGGCAGGACAATTCATGGGCTTTACCCCTACCTCGTTCTCATCAATTTCCATCATATACATGTTGTCTAGGTAGAAATCATAATGTCCTGATGTTTTCCATAAATCAGTTGAAAATAATTGAGGTGTTATAACTTCTTCGTAATCATACTTTTCGTAAAGTTCTCTTACAAATTCAATTAGCTTATTGTATATAAATGCTCCATTTGGTAAAAAAAATGGATTTGCAGGGCTTATTGGGTCTAAAAAAAAGAGGTCTAAGGATGTTCCTAATTTTCTATGATCACTTTCAATGGCTTTTTCTCTTTTATCAAGGTAGTCTTTTTGTGATTCTTCATTTTCCCATGCAGTTCCATATATTCTTTGGAGCATAATATTGTTTTCATCGCCTCTCCAGTATGCTCCAGCTGTAGATAATAGTTTGAATGCTTTTATCTCTCCTGTATTTTCTACATGGCCACCCTTACATAGGTCTTTAAACTTTCCATCCGAGTGGCTATATTCAGTAATTATTTCATCTTCTGGCATTGAGTTTATAATTTCTAATTTGTAAGGATTGTCTTTATATATTTCTAATGCTTCTTTTTTAGAAAGTTCCTTTCCTTTAAATTTGGTGTTTCTTTTTACAGACCTTCTCATTTCTCTTTCTATCGAAGCAAGATCTTGAGGAGAAAAAGTAATATCAATATCAAAGTCATAATAAAACCCGTCTGCAATTGGAGGGCCTAATGTCAATTTTGCTTCCGGGTGTATTTTTTGTACAGCTTCGGCGAGTAGATGTGCAGCTGAATGCCTTAAATGATTCCTGTATTCTTCAATATTTTCTATATTTTTTTTCATTTATTTGTATCTTGGAACATTGTGTTTATTTAAAATATTATCAAGTTCATTTATTAGGTTTTTTGAAGGAGTTTTTGATGGAGGCCTAGGTGGGCCTGCTTTTAATCCAACTAATTCCATTGCTACTTTTATGAATGGGCCTTCTCCACCTGTTTCTTTAACCACTTTCCCAACCCATTTCATCCAATCAGATTTAAATCCTGATAAAAGATCTTTAGTTTTTTCATAATTTTTATCAATCATTGAATCCCATATTGATTTAGGGTACTCTGGCCAAAAGCTACTTAGGTGAGTAATAAAACCTGTAGCCCCATAAATATTGCTAAGAATATGATTGCCCGAGTTATCAATCATTGAAACTTTTTTAGAATATCTTTCAAGTCCTTGTTTAAATAACTGAATGTCTTCGTGACTCCATTTGATTGAATTGACGTTAGGTATTTCGACTAACTGATCCAGCAAGTCAAAATCCATAATAAATCCATCCCACCAAGTATGATATATCATTAGATTGACGTCACTCTCGTTTGAAACGTTTTTAAATAATTCAAAAACATCGTTTTTTGAAGGCATGTAATAATATGTTGGACCTAATTGACATCCATATATCCCGGCATCCGAGGCAGATGATGCCATTCTATTAATTTCTCTCCAATCTGTATGCTGAATAGATGTAAGAATAGGAACTCGGTTATCAGCTGTATCTACAGCAATTTTCATAAGTTCAATTCTTTCTTTTACATTTAATGCAGGATGCTCCCCTCCAGCACCACCTATTAGTAAGGTGGAGTTTCCATTTGTAAGCCCTTTGTTGATCATAAAGTTTAGATTTGTTTCAAAGGCAGCGTAATCTACAGAGAAGTCTTCTTTGAAAGGGGTTGCAACTGCAACCATTGGTCCAACTATTTTTTTATCTAGTGAAGTCATGATTTATCCTTAAATCTATTAAATTTGTGTTAAGAGGTTAAATGTAAGTTTCATTTGACTTATTGTTAATAAGTTCAGTGCAATCACAATCAATGCATCTGCAAGGATTGCATTTACAATATTTATTTTCACAACGATCATTTTCCATAAATTATATTCTATTACCTTATTTATAAAAAAACATTATTTTATTTAGATTTAACTTTTAGAAGAATGGCCATTAATAATAAAACTAAGATTACTATTAGAC
>Ga0066861_10000108_pt1 | contig 20698 bp, 24 predicted proteins | sample ETN02SmetaG_3_FD_66434 | JGI IMG/M metagenome (GOLD analysis project Ga0066861, IMG submission 66434) | Marine microbial and viral communities from oxygen minimum zone, Eastern Pacific Ocean - ETNP2014F10-02SV257 | ecosystem: Environmental > Aquatic > Marine > Oceanic ... | reverse complement strand
AAAGATGGAGATGAAAAAGAAACAATTACTCATTCTTGTAATCGTTATATTCTTTTGTATCGCAGCAACGGGGATTGCCTTTTCTAGGAAGGGTGAAGAAACACCATCTACCGGTGCGGGTGATGCCTCTGATGATGCCTCTGATGATGATGCCTCTGATGATGATGCCTCTGATGATGCCTCCAGTGACGCCTCTGATGATGCCGCGGGGGCGGACGCGTCGTCCTCAAAATATAGATATGTGAAAGTTTACCGCGATAAAGATCCAGATGACGACAATCATTGGATGAACCTGGCAGAAGTCGAAGTATTTTCAGGCGGTGTAAATGTTTCTAGGGATAAAACGGTTACACAGAGTTCTATATTTAACGATACGGCTCTTCCTCCATCATTTCTTGTAGACGGAGATAAGAATAACTTTGCACACACTCATAATGACCAACTTGAATGGTTCTTAATAGATCTTGGTGAAAACTATGATATTGAAAAGGTTGTAATTACAAACCGACATGATTGTTGTCAAAACCGCTTGAGAAACACCAAAATTCAACTTTCGAAGACGGCGGACGGGACCGACGCTAAGGAATCCAGAGCCATCACAGCTGATGAATCTATGAATACCGCGATTATCTGGGATGTAAAAACCGATAAAGTGAGCGTTAGTGGTATCAAGCTTCATAGATTTGTGAAAGTTTACCGCGATAAAGATCCAGCTGACGGTAATCATTGGATGAACCTAGCAGAAGTCGAAGTATTTTCGGGCGGTGTAAATATTGCTAAGGGTAAAACGGTTACACAGAGTTCTATATATAACACTTCAGCTCTTCCTCCATCATTTCTTGTAGACGAAATTAAGACTAACTTTGCACACACTAATAATGACCAAGTTGAATGGTTCTTAATAGATCTTGGTGGAAACTTTGAGATTGAAAAGGTTATAGTTTCAAACCGACAGGATTGTTGTAAACACCGTTTGAGACACACTAAAATTCAACTTTCGACGGCGATGGTCGGGACCGATCTCATTGACTACATAGAATCCAGGGGGATCACGACCGATGAAGCCGTGAAGGATGAGATTACCTGGGATGTAAAAACCGATAAAATAAGCGCTCTATGAAATTTTTATAATCATACTATATAGACATGCCTCGAACCAGATCATTTCAGGAATTCACTGACATGGTGGCGGCTAAACCCAATCGTTTCGTAATGAACGCGCAGAGACTCAAACAGTGGTACAGTTGGTATATGACCTCACCGATGTCCAATAACAAAAAACACGCGATGATCAATCGTGCGTTGAAAAGTCAGGCACATCTGAAACTGTTGCCGAGTATGCGCGACGAAGCCTCGGCAAATTTCATCAATCGAATCACGAATTACTATAGACCAGACAATGCAGACATTCGAAAACTCAAGGGTATGGTGAGTGGTCAAAACGCCGGTATTAGGGCGAAAATTGAAAGCATCATGAGTTCGAATGCGACGAACAAGGACGATCGAATTTTCCTCACACTGAAATCCAGAAACGTTCGCGATAGACTCTTGACCGGTGGTTCGAAGGGACTGACGAATGAACAATTGAATCAGAAACTCATTGAACAAGGTCGACCCCTTCGAAAGTACAAGAAGAACCGCGTACACACCCAGCTACACATCCACGCTGGTCGTGGGGGAGACGGAGGGAATGTCGGTAAGAATGGTAAAATGGGAAATCCGGTTCGCGTCTCCGTCGCCGGGAGTGGGATGCACAACAACGTACCTAAATACCGCGCCAACAATGCACCTCGAAACAATAGAAACGTGGTCAAGAAGGTTAACATTCTCGGCGGTCTCGGCGGGCGCGCTGGCGCGATTGGGTTGGGCGGTGAGGGTGGAGAAGCGGTCTCCATCCAGGTGAGATAAAATTGAAATTTCAAGATTTGAACGGTTAGTCAATAAACGAAACGATTTTACCATGATTTATCAAATAAATATGGTAAAATGGGTTTTTAATTTGTGTTCGTCGTGTATTCATTCGTGTACGGCTGAGCCTTGATGAAATTATTATCATCCTTCGAGCACTGAAACATTGAAATATTGTGTCGTATTGTTTTATGTGTTATCGTGACAAAAGTGCCAACCAGGCTCGTGTCGCTTCGGGTAAGGAGTACCACCGATCCCTTCACAGCAATTAAATCGTCCATTTGCACCCCAATCGCCACTAGATGCATTATAACATGCCATATAATCACCTTTAAACCATCCCGCTCGTGCTTTTGCACGCAGGGTAGAGTCCTCACTAATGCACGGCTCCGATTTTTTGTCTGGTTCGTCACTGTTTACGACAGTGCGATAGTGCCATATTTTACTACCCCACTGGGTGTGCGATCCACACACACCATCTGTTTCCCATTCACCCACATATGCGCAGTCGATTTCGTCCTCCGTTTTAGCGGAACTGTTCTTCGTGGAACGTGTGCGTTTTTGTTTTCCATCCGAGCCACAACTCCCCGAGTTCGTCCACTTACCGATGTATTCACAATCGACCGATCTCGTTTTCACGGAACTTGGGCAGTTTCCTTCCGTCGACTGTGTCTGAGTTTTCTTTCCATTCGAACCACACGCGGACGAATCGGTCCAACCCCCCTTCTGTTTACAACAGTTTGTCAAATCCTCGACGAGTTTCTCATTTTTCGTACCGTAATCACACATAGCACCCTTGACGGTTCGCGTCTCTTTGCGTTTCCCGTCCGTCCCGGTGCACCCCTTATTCTCCCATGGACCCTTGTAGCAAGAATCGATCTCCCGGGCCTTTGGTGTCGTAGTCGGATCACACCCGACCACAGTTCGCTTCTGTTTCTGTTTTCCAGTGCTTAACGGCTCGCCCACGTTCTCCCAATTACCCTTCGTGCAGCACAACACGCTCTGCGATTGGCCACACGTCTTTTCATCTTCTTGACCATCATACCAATTGTTCGGACACGCCTTACCAGTCGAGTTCTTCTCTTGAGTCACGCGATACGTCTGTTTCGTTTTTGTGATACCGCACACCTCACCGGCGGGTAGGGTACACGCCGACCAACCGGACCAACTCCCAACACAATCGACCGGACACGGTGGAGCCTTGCACGATAGCCAGCGCGTGAGCGCGTCGCACTTCTCGGTGTTCAATGTCGACGCCTTGTACTCCTGACGCCAGCCACTCTGACCACACGACACGGACGTGTAACTACCATCGGATGCCGGTGTTTTGGAGGTCACGCACCCGAGATCGTTTTTCTGCCATCCAGCGGTCACGTAAGAACACTTGGGTGGTTCTGGCTTTGGACATGCCACGAAACACGCACCCTCCTTCTTCATGATACACTTCCCGGAACCCACGGCTGGTTTATAGTCTGCCGCGGTAGTGTCGAGTTGACGATCCAAGATACCGTCGCCACATTTTCCCTTCGTACCATCGAGCACGGTAACTTTGCCATTTACGTCCTTGCGGACACACTGCCCCGTTTTCCAGGTATCTCCTTCGCAAGGTCGCGGACACGGCACCTCACAGTCCCTGAGTTCTTCGAAGTTGGGACACTTACCAAGAGGCCCAAACTCCGCTTTGTACCCTGAATCTTTCATATCGAGTGCCCAGCTGATTTTTCCCTTTCCGCATTTATTCTCGGAGCCGTCGAGGATGTCACCGTTTGCATTTTTACAGAACCCACGCTTTTTATAGACGGTACCCACACAGTCCCCCGATTCTGCCCCTTTCAATACGGGCAACACTCTGCCGAGCTTATCCCTGACGGACTCTACCGGCGCCGCGTCTCGAGCTGGGTCTTTCAGGACGTCTTTACGCTTGTACAAGACCACGAGCACCACGATGCATGAAAGTATCGCTATGAATAGGACGAACGTCGATGACGAGTTGACCGCCTCGTTCGCGTTTACGTACACGAGATTCGGTACCTGAGCATAACTCATTCTGATATAGGTTGACATTATTTTCCCCGGAACTCTATTTTTCGAGGTAAAGATAATAATATCGGTACATAATAACGATGAAAAAGAATCAATTACTCATTCTGTTAATTTTCATCTTGTGTTCTTTTGCAGTCGCGGTGGGTAGGTTTTACTTCTCTAAGGGGGGCGAAGAAACCCAAGAGACTACGACTCCGCCATCTACCGCCGCCGCTCGCGAGACCACGGGAGGGGGTGGGGAAAATGAACCTTCATCACCTCCTCCACCGCCTCCGGTAGATTGTGTGGGTAGCCACACCGATCCAGCGTGTCCAACGGAGTGTGGTAAATCCGCGAGTACACTCACGAAGCAATGGATCACAACTACAGCCCCGAAACACGGGGGTAAGGCGTGTCCACCAAATGCATCTAAAAACTGCGCCGCAACGACACCGTGTCCAGAAAATTGCGAATACCGCGAAAAGGACACATATACCAAATGTACACCTATTTACCTGACATTACCACCTAGGGAACGTTTACGTAGTACTATACCCATGTGCGGAGACGACGTGGGCAGACAATACAAAGAGATAGAAATAACAAAACAACCTAAACACGGTGGTAAGGCGTGTCCCACGCGCGGAAGTAAAAGATCATGCGATATAGAATGCGAAGATTGTAAGGGTGAATTCAAACCCGTTAATAAAGGTGGCTATTCGAACAGCTGGATTAATTATCGCAGGAAATGGGCAACGAGTAGATACGATGTCACATCACCCTCGGGCCCCGGTGGAAAACCGTGTAAATATAACGATAATCAATACATTAGTATCATTCATAGACCTCAATTCTCGGGTGGAGGGGTGAACTATGATTATGGTGGAAAGGAATGTGGAAAATTCGTAGGAAAGTCGGGCGATTCCACAATTGATACTGTATTTGGATGGAAGAAAGACACCAAACCTATCAAGGATTTTGATTCAAACATAAAATCATACCACAAGGTGAATAGTAGACTGTGGTGTGCAATTCATAAATAATGTATGTACGGATGTCATAGATTTGTTCACACAGATAAAGAAACTAGCATACATATAGATATAATGGACATGCGCCAGTACGTTGTCGATAAATTTTCAAATATACTTAATTTGCCGAGAGAACACACGATATGCGTGAATCTCGAGAAGAATGTATTTAATTGGGCCATTAAACGAACGCGCGCGAATGGCGAAGATCCGGAATGGTCGAACAGTAGACACGCCGATAGATATAAACACAAATTCCTTCAGATTCAATATAATTTAATTCAATCACCAAATTTGAAGGAACGCGTGTGCGGAGGAGAGTTAAAAACGAGAGACGTGATCGATCTTCCACCCGAGGGTTTGTGGCCGGAAGGTCCTTATTATAAAGCGAAGGAGAAACACCTTAAAAAGGAAGCCGATAAGGAGAATGCGTCTAATTATATGCACGATCCGGATTATAAAGGTATGTTTAAGTGCAATAGGTGTAAAAAATATAAAACAACCTATTATCAAATGCAGACTCGGAGTGCAGACGAACCCATGACTGTATTCGTGACGTGCCATAATTGTAATACGCGGTGGAAAACATAGATACACTTAGAGATTAGAAACACGAGTATTGTAAAAAGAAATGGACGAGATTCCCCCACAAAGCTCTCCCAAATATTCTCCTCGCGATGATTGGTCGGTTGTTTGTATACACGCACTTCAGGCACACGCTGTGGGTATGATTCAAAAACATAAAGCGAATGTGTTGGTTTATCTTAAAAATCCCGCGGGTGTGGGCGAACATCCCGGTATCATGGAAGCTATCGAAACGGAATTAGATGCTATCTCTAGGTATACCGATCAACTCGATGTACTTAAAACCCACTTTGTTAATCCACCGTACCACAATTAAATACACAAAGTGAATGATCGTGGACTCGTTTTTATTATATATTCAGAATCAGTGAGATCAGTGTCCAAATCTCCAACAGATAAAACATAATTTAGACCAGATTCTTTCTTGTAAATGGATTTATTTTCGGGACTCGTGAACACGAGATCGTCATATACTATGCCGTGTTCATCTAATTGATTTTCCGTGTATGTGACAGCTTCAGCGAAACACGGGCGCGCTGTTATTATGACTATTCTGTACCCCATGAACACTGCTTGTTGTAGTAATTTTATGATTGGTTTATTAGGTGTTCCGTTCGAATAAATGAGTGTATCATCTATATCAAACATAACAGCGTCTCTGTCGGTAATAGTTCGATTCGAGAGAATGGTATTCATCGCAAATCGCTTTAAGAAGTGGAAATATTAAAAATAATGGAGGGTCAACTCGTCGATGTGGAATATATGGATACCGGTGAGAGGGTTCTGTGTAAGATCATATCTGATTTTACTGACTATTACCAAGTATCCCAACTCGTGCGTGCGACCCGCGATGGTCATAAATTGTTTAAATTTAGTAATAAATACATTATGATACATAAACACGAAGTATCTAATTTTTATGGAACGACCGACCTGAGAGATACAGGTCTTTATTCAAGTGCGCAACACCCAGAACCGGATGATTTTTCTGATATACGAATGTACGAATATACGGCGGAGTCAGTGAGCAGTAGTAGTGATTCAGATGATACCATAGATACTGAAGATTTTGAAATTTTTCTAAGAGATTTGGAAGATGGAGGGTATTCATCGGTTTCAGATATGAGCATTTAATAAAATATCGGTATATTGTATATCATAATGAACAAAAATATCATACTCGTCGCCCTCGCGTTCGCCGCCATTACTATTTATCTTTCCCAGAAGAAAAAGGAGGAGAGTTATTGCTCGGCGTGTGGTATTTAATATACTTAAATGAGAAACCCCCAATTCATGTAGAAGATGGAATGCCCGATCTGTTATACAGAAAATAAACCATCGTATTCGCTCATGTGCGGTCATTCCTTTTGTTATCAATGCCTAAAACATTGGTACCAAAATTCGGAAACACAAACGTGTCCATTGTGTCGGGGTTCTATATTTTTTAGAGAATTCCCTTATGTTAAAAATAGTTGGGATAGGGAATCCATACATAAACACGCACGCGTACTCAATAATACGAGTTTAGACGAAGTTTTGGATACCATGAATGCCATACACTCGGAGTTTAGTAAAGTCGATGAAATGAAACAGAAATACGTGTCGCGTCGTTGGTTGGAGTTTGATTTTTCGATGGAGAACGTGAAACATATCATTAAATCGTCGAACGCGGATTATACTTTAGTGAATAATGGGAAGATCACGGAATATTTATCCATGTCTATAACAGACTTAAAAAAATGTGCTTAAGATAGGTTAGAAAAGATGGCACCTTATAATCCTCCAAACACACACTATTCCGAAATGGATGTATCTATGTATGACGAAGAGGATATTTTTAAATTTATAGGTAAATCCGGGAAGAAGTTTTATTGGCTTACCAAGTATTTAGATCTTTCGTATCTTTGGTTTGATAAGAACAGGAAAATATTCGAGATATGGGGCCCATACCATTCTCTCGCGAATTTTCAAGCACACAAAGTTATCGAGTGCGAATTGGACCTAAGTTGTAATAAATTGATTTAAAAATAAATCACTACTAAATTTATACAGTCATGGACTCTTTAGTAAAGAGCATGAAAGGCGTCAGCATATCTTCGGGGGAGGAGGATACTAAGAAGAGTATCATTACATATAAACGCCCCGCTATAAGGTTTAACACGATAAGCCAACATACCGGTAAACACGATATACGCCCCGGACATTTTCTATATGACATCATAAGACCGGGACCCATGAAACCCTATAAACCTCCTATGTACGCTATGGGTAATTATGACGATTACATCGTAAGTCTCAAAAGAAACTGCAAAGAAATGGGTATTGAATTTAAGCAACCAAACGCGTATAAAAATACATACGAGTATCCACCACACACTAAAATGGTGCATCATATCGAATACATGGACCAAATCGTAGTTAAACTGAATGTTCTCAAAAGTGGGAAGATTCGCGTTAAAATACATTCCGGGATGCACACACTCCATGAAAAGTATTATAATATGGGCCACCCACCACCCATTAAAAGTGTCGTGAGCGCATACAAGGCTTTGGGATATTCCGACGAGGTTTTGAATGCGATTACAAATAAACACGAGAAACGACTCAAAATGATGAAGAAATATGGACCTAAAATAGAATCTATTTTTGAACAAAAATCGACTGCATCCAAAAAGAAAAAGAAAGAGAAGAAGGAAAAAGAAAAAGAAAAAGAAGAAATAGAAATTGTGGAGGAAGAAGAACCCGAAGATAAGGAGGAAGACGAAGAAGATGAAGACGAAGGTATGGATGTTGAAATAGATGAAGACGAAGACGAAGGGGGTGAGCAGACGGAAGAAGTGTGCTTTTCAGATGCAGAATGACACAATAACACCTAAGTATATAGATTGTATTAAAATTAAAATTAAAATGAATATATTCTTCTTATCCATGAATCCTAGTGAACTTGCCTATATGTATTGCGATCAACATATAGTCAAAATTCAACTCGAAATATGTCAAATGTTATATACCGCGTGGCACTTATCCAATGAATCTAGTTTTGTTGAGAATAATGCACCGTATACGAAGAATGGTAATAGGCGGGGGTATAGATCTGCACACGCGAAACATCCCATGACGTTATGGATTGCGTCGAGTTTGAATAATTATACATTCGCGTGTGAAATAGGGATGGCTATCACGATCGAATATACTCGGCGATATGGAAAGGTACACGCGTGTGCAAAACATATATTATGGCTTTACCAAAATAAACCACACACGTTTACTCTTAGGACGAGCGACAAAGCGTATTACTCCGAAGTGGATATTAAGGAAGGTCTCACACCTATACCAGAGTGTTTACCAGAAGAATATAGACGGGCGAGTGTTATTAGTGCATATAAAACATATTATTCCGAGGATAAAATGAAGTTCGCCAGGTTTAATATGAGATGAGTATAAAAGATTTCTCGGCTATATTATAAAGATGACACCTCCGCTGGCTAATATTAAATTTCCCGAAGTGGCACCTTTGATACCCATAAAGAAACCTCCAAAATTTGAAAGGCGCATGTTTAGTGAATTTGTACGTGATGTTAAAGATCATAAAGTTAAACAAATAGAACTTCAGCCCACCACAAATACAGCTTTTTATATGGAAGAAGATGGGTCATTTTCATTTTCGAAATACCAAGCATCTCCCAGTTTTTGGGATATTCTAATACAAAGTGATACGATAGTAGATATCGATACGAGTTCTTCTGTATCGAGTGAACTACCCCAAATATTTTCATCTATTTTTGTTATCATAGGGTCCATCGTGATTCTTCGGGCATTAATTGGAATAATGCCAGGATTTGGTGGTGGGGAGGGGGGTCCTCCAGGTTTCCAAAACCCTTTTAATGGTAATGATAGCAGCGCAAATCTCGAATTGGAAGACGATATATCTACCCGTTTCGATGATGTACAGGGTATAGATAGTGCGAAGGGGGAATTAGAGGAAATTGTTGATTTTCTTCGCGAACCCCTGAAATATGAAGCAAGTGGCGCCCGCATTCCAAAGGGTGCTTTACTTACGGGTAAACCCGGTACGGGTAAAACTTTACTCGCGCGGGCTATCGCGGGTGAATCGTCTGTGCCGTTTATACAATGTAGTGGTTCATCGTTCGTAGAAATGTTTGTGGGTGTCGGCGCTAAGCGCGTCCGAGACATTTTTCAATTGGCACGAAAAAACCAACCATGTATCGTTTTTATAGACGAAATAGATGCCATCGGTAAAAAGCGTTCCGTTTCGGGATTTGCCGCAAACGATGAACGGGAACAAACGATTAATCAATTACTCACGGAGATGGACGGATTCGATAAGTCTTCTCAAATTGTCGTCATCGCGGCTACGAATAGGGAAGATATTTTGGATGAAGCTCTGCTCCGTCCCGGGCGATTTGATCGTAAAATAACGGTAAACCTCGCGGACGTCGAGGGCCGTGAAAAAATTTTGGAAGTCCACGCTCGAGATAAATTTTTCGATGAAACCGTGTCCATGAGAGACGTGGCGCGTCAAACGACCGGGTTTACGGGCGCTGATTTGGCAAATTTAATGAACGAAGCGGCGATTAGAGCCGCAAAAGATAACGGCGGGATCATAAATTCCAATATCATAGAGGATACATTTCAACGGGTCGTCGTCGGCGCGGAAGGTGGTGGGGTTGTTTCTAATAAACGCAAAACACGCGTCGCGTATCACGAAGCTGGACACGCGATCGTGGGTGCTCTCATGCCCGAATACGATGAGGTTCGTAAAGTGAGTATCATTTCTCGGGGAAGCGCCGGTGGTATTACATTTTTCCAACCAGCATCTGATTACGACGACGGTTTATATACTAAAGAGTATCTCCTCTCACAGATTAAAGTTCTTTTGGGGGGACACGCCGCCGAAGAGATCGTATATGGACGAGACCGCGTATCGACGGGTGCGAGCAGTGATTTTTCGCAGGTATATATCATTGCCCGTGAAATGGTGACGACGTACGGTATGAGCGAAACACTCGGTAAGATAGGCGTGGATGTGAATACCATTTCCCAACAAACATCGAGCCATGTAGATATCGAAATACACGATATAGTGGAGAGATGCTACGGCGAAGTTTTGGCTTTATTACGTTGTCACGACTCCATACTCCAGGAACTCAAAGATCAATTAATCGAACAAGAAATAGTCGACGGGGAAGCTGTGTATAAACTCGTCGCCGCGTGCGAGTTTTCTAATTGTAAGCTCAGAGAAATATTGAAGGAGGTATAATATAAAGAATTAATTTCAGATTATATTATAATGGACTTATCTTCATTCGAATGGATTGTTGGTGTTGGTGGGTTATTCGCGGTTGTGGCTTCTTATGGTATAGGGGCGAATGACGTGGCAAATGCCTTCGCGACATCCGTGGGTTCGGGCGCTCTCAGTATTAAACAAGCTGTGGGTCTTGCGTCTATTTTTGAATTTTCAGGCGCTTTACTCATGGGAAGTCATGTTACGGACACGGTTCGTAAAGGAATCGCTGATTATGCATGTTTTCAAGACGATCCAGCCGTGCTCATGTATGGATGTCAATGTGTTCTCTTCGCAGTTTCTGTGTGGTTAATTTTGGCTTCTCACTTGGAAATGCCCGTGAGTACGACACACAGTTGTATAGGTGGTATGATTGGGATGGCCATGACATCTCGCGGTACAAAATGTGTAAAATGGAATAAACATATTAATACGTTCCCATTTTTTGACGGAGTTTCGAGTATTGTATTTTCTTGGATATTATCACCCATTGTATCCGCAATTTTTGCTTCTACATTTTTTTATACATTACGAAGAGCTGTTCTTCGATCAGTAAATTCTTTTGAAAAAACGAAATGGGCGTTTCCCGTTATGTTGGGAACGACCGTGTGTATCAATATATTTTTCATAGTTTATAAGGGCGCGGCGTATCTTAAATTGGACGATACTCCGATAGGTATAGCATTCGCCTATGCGTTTGGTATAGGGGGTGCTTTAGCTATTCTTTCATACTTTACTGTTTGTCCATACATAATTAGAAACTCGCAAAAGATATTCACCGAGGAGAGTGATAGAATAAACAAGGTCGAGAGTGTATCGGAAATTCAACCCGACGATTCCATCGATACAAGGAAACGAGGAATATTAGGTAGGATATATGAACACATCAAACATTCGCTCAATTATAATAGAATGGATATCATCGAACAAGACGAGACCGTGAAACGCATTCATTCGAATGCAGAACAATTCGATGAACGAACAGAAATATCTATGCGGTACATGCAGATCTTAACCGCGTGTTGTGGCGCGTTCGCACACGGAGCAAACGATGTCGCAAATTCAATCGCACCTTTCGGAACCATATGGGCCATTTATAAATCGGGTGAGGTTTCTTCAAAGAAGAACGATCTCGGCGATGACGCGTATTGGATTCTTTGTCTCGGTGCGCTCGGTATAGTTTTAGGTTTGGCGACGTATGGGTATAAGATTTTACACGTTTTGGGTACGAAGATAGGTAAGATTACCGCGAGTAGAGGTGTGTGTATCGAACTCGCGTCCGCGACTGTTATCATCATAGGCAGTCGTCTCGGGTGGCCGTTATCTACGACACATTGTCAAGTCGGTGCGACGACGGGCGTCGCTTTACTCGAAGGAACTGGTGGTGTTAATTATAAAGTATTAGGTAAAACTGTGGCCGGTTGGATCATAACACTCGTGGTCGTCGGCGGAACCACATCTCTACTCTTCGCCCAAGGTGCCTACGCACCGATGGTGAAATATCCCACGTACATAATAAACCAATAAACGCAGTTAAAAGCGTGGTTCGTATACAATTAAATGACGATCGAATCGGTCGTCGAAGTATTTAAACAATCTACAACACTTCCTTCACGAAGTCAAATAGAGAAAACTTTTAAAAAGATTCATAAAAATACTTCGAAAGATGATCTCTTTCTCAGGGGGCGAAAATGGGGGTGCGAGGCCGATGTTAATGAAGCGGAGTTTAGGATAGTGATGAACGCACACAGTCCTTCTAAAAAGATCCGGTTCATGAAAGAACTCAAAAAACGTTGGAAAGATCGTTTTTCTTAAAATATCACGTGACAATATGGTCGGGTTGAGTGCCATCGAATTGGCGTTTATGTGGTCGGGTATGGTTATTTCTGTTTCAAAGATAGTCGAAGAGTTCAAAAATAAATAAATGAAGTGGTACGCGTTTTAATATTTTTATTCATGATGAATGACTAACAATATTAAAAGTATTTGGTTTGATTGATATTTATCCGATCATCGCTTAGATCTAGTAGATACACCTGCGTTATTATTGTTTCGAATACCTAAACGTTTTTTTTCTGCTAATATTCTTTTTTCTTTTGCAATTTGTGCATTTCTATTTGCTCGCTGTTTCGCGAGTTGTGCATTTTTATTCGCGAGTTGAGATCTCAGTTTGTTAATTTCCGTTCTATTATTTCCCGTTCCAGTTTTGGTGTTAGTTTTTTGTTTTTTAACTACTCTGTTTTTATTATTTATATTATTCGAATTCATATTGTTTCTCTTTCTTTTTGACCAAGTATTAATAATAACTTTGGTGTTCGCGTTTATTTTAGAATTGGGACGATTTGGTACTTTTTCGAGAGCTTGTCTTTTAACTACTCTGTTTCTATTATTTATATTATTCGAATTCATATTGTTTCTTTTTCTTTTGACGTATGTCCGTGGGGTGTTTGGTTTATTATTACTACCGATACTATTTGCGGTACTGTTCATACTATTATTTGATGTAACGGAAACACCCGACACGGATTTATTGTTACCGCGTTTAGCGTTATTACCGGTTCGTATGTTTGTTTTATTATTATTGTATACACTCGTTTCTAGAAGTCTATCTTCTGCACCGAAAACGTGTATTTTATTACCTTGCGTGTACGCGACGTCTAAGAAAAGTCTCGGCTCTTGTTTCTTTATATTTTTAAATATAAACGCTGTCATAGCTGCACACATACCATCTTGTGTACACACATATCTATTAGGATATTTTGTTGATACTAATATTTGAAAAAAATCCCCCAAAAATTTAGATACTTTATCTTTATTGTTTCCACGCGCTGCGTTTGACGCACTCCCACCCACCGGTATGTTATTATTGGGCGAGTTGACTTTGGTTAATGTAAACGGTTTGGTCTTCGCGACAGCGGGTTGACCCACTTTATTTGAAAGTTTAAATGTTGAATTGTGGATTTTAAATACATAATCGGAAAAATCATACAATTGTGTCGATCTCATTTCGGAGGGGTTAAATAATCTACTGTATTCTTCACTGGCACCTCCAAGGGGCATGAGATTTCCCGGATCTACGCGATTTGCGATGCTGATTATAGATTTTAAAAACTTTCTTCGGGTTGCTTCATTCCTGGTATTGATAAAAGACGATTTCGCCATTAATATTGAAAATGGATGAGTATTTTTAGACTCGGCATCGATACTCATATAAATGGGTTTATGTTCTCTATCTCGTGCATACCTAGATAAATTTACACCCTGGTTATATACGAATTGCTTGTTCGTATTAAATATTTCGTATATTTTGTGTTTTATTTTCTTTTCGTGTGATCCTTTTGGTTTATCTGTTTTAAGATCAAATATTCCATTCTCTATAAGGCTATCTTTCAGTGGCGTGTTTCCAATCAATTCGGACTTCTTTTCTCCCACTATATAACTAGGTATGCCACCATTTATAAATTCGGTTAACGTTCCCCGAAACCCACCCTCTTTGTCTTTACCATCGTGATATACATCCAAATACATCATGAGTACGAAGTCTTTTAACTGGACGTCGTTAAAAGTAAAAGATAGAGTTATTGTGCCGCTATTTACTCTTTTATTTCGAACCATTATGTTATATTGTGTTTTTAACATTGTTCTTATAAAGTCATCAGTTTTACTACTAAATTCGCGGGTCAAAAACGTCTCCTCCGCATCCACGTAATAAGATAATAAGAAATTGAATACATTAGCATCTTTTATTTCTCCAGATTTCATTAAACTATTATATACGTGAAATATTCTACCCCTGAGCGTCTTATTGGTTTTCGGTATGTTCACGCGCGACACAGGTGGTGGGGTGCTCGCAACCGTTCCACTCTTTCTAGTGCGTCTTCTCACGACGGCATTGTTTGCCTGTAAATTTTGTAATCTGGTTATCGGTTTGGGTGTTCTTTTAGGACGAGTACTCATGTCCTCTTATGTTTCACTAACATTTTATTCATGATAACCTAATTAAAAAATATCATACATGTAATAATAGATGTCCGTTATTACGTGTAAGAACGTCTCAAAATTGTCTAGAAAAAATACCGTGGAGACACACATGGGTCTCGTGCGTAAATGTGCGTGGAACTATTATAAGAAATACCCACATAAAAGACAGGTCATCACGATAGACGATTGTATTCATTACGGCGTCTTCGGTCTCGTTTCCGCACATGATAAGTACGATTCTACGAAAGGTACAAAGTTTAGCACGTACGCGTATCCGTGGATACACTCAACCATACGTCGTAATTTCTTAAACAATAAGTATACCATCCGCGTTCCAGAAGCCAAAGCTTCGCGTGCTTTACCGTGTTTTTCTATAGGGGACAAAGACGATTACATGATAGATGGTAGTTTCGAGGAAGATATATACCATCAAGTGGAGCGGGAATACATCACGAAAGAAATAAATAAACTTGGGAAAGACGAAGCACGGGTTATATTCGAACTATACGGGTTTAACGGTGCTATTCCGTTAATCAAAGATTTAGCCGAAGATATGGGCATATCTCCCACGAAGGTTTATAATTTACACGTGGACGCCTTGCGTGAGTTGCGCGACGGTCCTTTGGGAATTAGCGGTTTGATCGATTTAACGAAATATCAGGGTAGACGCGTATTCGACGCGTCTTCGGGTGATTTTGTAGATAATTAGATATTTAATAATAATAACATGCGTATATACAACTTAAGTCGCGTAAAAACTATGCTATATCGATACTTACAGAGGATGCCTCTTCACAACTACGATATCGCGTGTCCAGCGGATATTATCCCTGGAATCGAGTGGACCGCCGCTCGAAGAAGGGAGTTGTTAAATTCGGAGACGCTCGCGGGAAAAGATTCGATGAAATGTGAGGATTTTCAACGAAATGCTATCTTTAGGGGTACGGGTATTGAGTGTTCATTGAGTAATCATATCCGTATCCATGAAGACACATTGGAATTAAAAGAGGGACTTTCTAGACCTTATGCCGGTGGGGGTGGCGACCTTAGTTGGACGGAAGATTTTGACGGCATCCAATTTTTTATCAGTGGAGTCCCACCACACAAACCCGTGCGCGTGTTATATAATTTCAAGAGTATCTGCGAGACTGGTGGTTCGCAAACGCGTTCCCTGAAATGTATTCACGATTTTATCAGATCCCAAGTAAAAGTATTGGAGAAGGGAGAAATTACATCTACACTGTTTGCTAATATCCTCGATGGTAAGTTTTTGGCTCAAAATATGAGATTGTTGAGTAAATTCGACAATCCAAATATTTACATCGGTGATTTACACGGTTATTTTTCATGGCTCAATAATAAATTGGATACTATTCTATAGACCAAATCGAACGGTATTCGTTTCCTCGCGTATGCCTTACTTTCCCGATACTGGGGCAAAAATAAACTCCAATACATTTTTCGATATTTCTCTAAGAACTCATTAAACCTTTTTGTAATATCTATCTGATCATCTTCGGATAATTCTATTCCTCTAATACACAGAGTCGCATACGTTCTACTTGTATCTATACCCTGATACACGTAATCCTTTTCATATTTTAAATGTATTCGCCCATTTTCAGTTCCACTATCTAAAGCACACACGGTGAGATTTGTTATATTTTCGTGTTGTCTATTTTGTACGAATCTAGAAATTTTAATATCCGACCGCGTTTCGAGATTATAAATGTCTCCACCTATGATCCATTTATTTTCCATTTTCATATCAAACGTTTTGCACGCGCCCGAAGGTCTTTGTTCCCAAATAACACTTTGTGAAGTCATGTGTACGTCCGATTTTACGAATGAAAATGCGACTACCGTCGTCGGCGTGTCGGGAAACACAGTTTCTTCGAAATATTTGACTTTGGTTATTTTATAGCGACGCATGAACGAATCCCTACACTTAACGTCGACGTCCCGCGGTGAAAGAAAAAAGCCCGCGGGAATGATAAATATACCACCCAAACACCCGTGTTCTTGTTCAACCAACGACGTTATGAAACATTTGTAGAGGTCGTTTGTATTATATTTATCGAAGATGACTTTCGAACTACACTTATTTCTAGCTAAATACGGAGGATTTGTGATCACAAAAGCATCTTTATACGATGGTGGATCCGCGAGCGTATCTCTGTATGAGATATCGTCTCGCTTTGGATCTATATCGTACGCATCCCAGTTATCGTGTCCCACCCATTCTAAAAGATCACCTTTACCCGCGAACGGTTCTATAACCTTACCGGAAGGTTTATCGAATCCGTCCATGATATATGAGTGGTTCACGGTATAGAATTGTCCACGCTCCTTTTTACTCATTATCTTATGTAATTCTGTTTACATATTTTTAAGTATTTTTGTCGATTTTTCATGGATAGATGAACTTAAAATTTTAATTCCAAAATATATTATGAAACCATTTATTAAATGGGTCGGTGGTAAAACGCAGATTATAGAGGACGTTTTGGGTTCGTTCCCGACAAAAATTAAAGATTATCACGAAATATTCGTGGGTGGAGGAAGCGTTCTTTTATCCGTATTGTCTAGGGGTTTGGTGAGTGGTAAAGTGTACGCGTACGATCTTAACGGGTCATTGATAGCTTTGTATAAAAATATACAATCTCAACCACAAAGCGTTCACGACCATCTTAAATCGTTATACGAGACGTACGAAAAATGTGAAGGCTCGGAAGTTAATCGGAATCCACAAACTATCGAAGAAGCTAAACAATCGAAGGAGAACTATTATTATTGGATACGGCGAAGGTTTAATTTAATCAAGGAGGAAACAATCGAACGTTCGGCGATGTTTATATTTTTAAACAAAACATGTTTTAGAGGCGTATACCGCGAAGGACCGAATGGATTTAACGTACCATTTGGACACTATAAGAAGACACCCACCATTATTAGCAGTGAAGAGATGATACACGTGAGCGAACTTATCAAGGATGTTCAGTTTAGACAGTGTGATTTTAGGGAGGCATTTAAGGGTGTGGGGAAAGGGGAGTTTGTATACGCAGACCCACCTTACGCCCCGGAGACAAAAACATCTTTCGTAGGATATACCAAAGATGGGTTTGGGGTCGCGGAACACAAAGATTTATTCGATTTAATTAAGAATTCCGACGCGGAGTTCGTGATGAGTAATGCTAAGGTAGATATGGTATTGAATACATTTTCGGATTATAAAATTGCAGATGTGAAAGCGCGTCGAGCTATAAACAGCAAAAACCCAGGATCTACGACGACCGAAGTTCTCGTTTCGTCAACCAAGACGGTTTAAAGATAGCCAGTTTATTAAGTGTATGTATATATCTAAGGAATCCCCCATAGTGATCATATCTCTTCCCGGGAATATATTTTCGGGTGAATTTTTAAAGTGTTGGTCCGCGACTCTCCTAGAACTTGTTAAACGTTATAGAATAGCAGTCGTGAATGAACACTGTTCGTTTGTTCCATTCGCACGCATGAAAACACTCGGATTAAGTACACTCAGAGGTGTTAACCAAAAACCATTTAACGGCGAACACTTCGATGTATGGATGACCATAGATTCTGATCAAATATTTACACCCGCTCAGGTCATAGAGCTCATCGAAGATTGTCTCCATAAACACCCATGCGTGAGCGGATTATATAGAATGAGCGACCAAGTACATTTCGCGTGTGTGAAGGAATGGAATACGGATTTATTTAAAAAAAATGGAACTTTCAAATTTCTTCGAGACGAAGACGTGGTGGGAGCGCCCAAGTACATGAAAGTCGCGTATAACGGCATGGGGTTCTTTGCGTGTAGAAAGGAAGTGTTATATAAAATGAAATATCCTTATTTTTATTATCCATTACAAAGATTTGAAAAGAATTTGGTGGAGATGGTTTCCGAAGATGTTGCATTTTGTAAAAATATTAAAGATGCGGGATACGATGTAGTCGTAAAACCATCACTCGTGGTTGGACACACTAAATCATTCACTATTTATTGATCTATTCACGCAATTGTTTTATCCCTTTTCTATTTAATTGCCATATATGTTCAACTACGACAGTCGCACCTAACGCAGTCAATATGGGATTGTTATATTGTATACCATATTTTATAACAATGAATCCCCATAAGAACGCGAGATAATCCGTTGCCGGTGTCGCGAGATAACTACAATTCGATTCCGTTGGAATGGATTTTTCCATCATTATGTAATACGCAGAACCTAAAATTATAGAAAGGGTTATGGCTAATGCGTGTTGGTTCATTGTTTATGTATACTCACATTATTTTTATCGATTTCACCTATCGTGTACTGGGGAGGTAATACGTTTATTACGGGTGCATCCAACATAGTAATTACGTATGCATTTTTATCACCCGTCGGTTCCACATTAACCATTCTACACTTTTCTACCGTGATTACATTTTGTGGAATGGTTATTATGGGCGTACACAGGAGAGAATACATATTATAACACGAGAATTAAAGAAATCTCACACGTATAATATATGATGAGTTTACACAAATGCATCCTCGGAAGGATGTTGTTTCGCGAACGGGTCAAGCTTTGGATATACAGAAAACTGTATAATCGGTATAGTAGAAAAATGGACAGAGTTTCAAATGTGGATAAGATGTGTCTATACGAAGATTTAATGTATAAATACGATGGTAAAGTATACGATTTTATACAAAAAATGCACGTTAAATATGCATAGGATTTTCTATATTAGTAGTTGTATTTAATTTGTTTTAATGTTTCGGGTGCCGTAGACAAAGCCTATTATAGCGAGTACAACTGTGGCAGATAAAATACCACCACCAACCTTTTGTGCTGTGCTAGCTCCTTTGCGTTTTTGATCCATTTACTATACGTTTAGATTAAATTTTCTATCCTGGTGTTTGTGTTTTATACAATTTTATGAAGACGATGTAGCATTTAAAATCTATTCAATGGGAGAAGCCTTGAGATGCAAGTTTTGTGCACACTGAATCGGTCCATTTATATGCATATTAAACACACCGGGTGGTACTTTGTGACCTTCCATGAGAATGAACTTACCCGGATGTTTTATATTTATGGTGTGTTCAGACTTTTCGCTATCTAGGCCCAAGGTATACGTCGCATTCACGTCGGCATTTTCCGTTTTCATACAACACGCAAAATCTTCCTTCCCCTTACCACGTTTATCGACTGTCCATACGGTGTCCAATGGGACTCCCGGGTTCTTGTCGGTCGGCTGGTCGAGTTGGAGGGCGTTTATGGGATCACCGGAACAATCGCGCGTTTTATACAATTGCACTTTCATTGGTTTCATCGAGCGTGGCTTGGAGTCCGCGGCGGGTTGCGCGGGAGCGGTCATCTTTTTCAAATCCTTCCCACTCACGGGATCTTTGTACTCGGTCGACGACGCTACACCCAGTGCAGACCTCGCCCCTATGATTCCTGTACTCATAGAAGATGCGCAACAACAAAAACAACACAATACCACAATAATGCCTATTATGGCGATTGGAGATGTCTTCTTCATTGTTTATATATACACATATTATTTCTTAACGGGTGAATCTATATTCTAATAAATTTACACGAATTTAACAAAGTCTATGTTACCTCTCTTAACCATCTTCGTCGTCATGGGGTTTATGAATACATTCGTGTTTCCGTTGAGAGTGTATATATCGTGAATATTATTGATGTCATTTCTACGTCTGTAGATGTGTTCCTCGCCCTGTTTCGTGCGCGCGTTCGCCAATTTTTTAAAGGTATTTACCGACATGTACGTCGCCGCCCGATTGGCATTTTTGATTCTCATGGCGGTGTTACCGGCGTT
>Ga0066861_10000105_pt1 | contig 20840 bp, 20 predicted proteins | sample ETN02SmetaG_3_FD_66434 | JGI IMG/M metagenome (GOLD analysis project Ga0066861, IMG submission 66434) | Marine microbial and viral communities from oxygen minimum zone, Eastern Pacific Ocean - ETNP2014F10-02SV257 | ecosystem: Environmental > Aquatic > Marine > Oceanic ... | reverse complement strand
CTTGCTAGTGCTGAAGATCTTGAAACTCTTGGATTAACCTCGATTACTCGATACTCGCCAGTCGATTGTTCGACTGCGAATTGAACATTACAACCTCCTTTGATATTCAACCTTCTAATCAAGCGAAGAGCGGCATCTCGTAACATCTGATGGTCTCTGTCAGAGAGTGTCTGTTGTGGCGCAACAACCACTGACTCACCAGTATGTACACCCATGGGGTCAATATTTTCCATTGTACAGACAATGATTGCGTTATCGGCTCCATCCCTCATTACCTCGTATTCATGTTCTTGCCAACCCAGGATGCTTTCCTCGATTAGTACCTGCCCTATTGCAGAATGTAGTATCCCTTGGCTGGCTATCTCTACCAACTCTCCCATGTTGTGAGCAGTACCACCTCCAAGGCCACCGAGTGTGAAAGCCGGCCTAATTAGAAGGGGAAAACCGCCGAGAGTATCGGCAGCCTGCATAACCGCTTCAATCGAATCACAAGCAATGGCTTTACAAACGGGAAGATCTATTTCCTCACAAACCTGTTTGAAAAGATCTCTATCTTCTGCCTCGTCAATGGATACCAAGTCACAACCGATTAATTCTACTTCCAATTCATCTAAACTACCATCATGAGCAAGTGCGGATGCAATATTGAGGGCTGTTTGTCCGCCCATTCCGGCGAGTAGAGCATCTGGTTTTTCGATTTCTAAAATTCTCTTTACGACCTCCGGCAATAAAGGTTCGATGTAAATCCTGTCTGCCATTTCTGGATCGTTTTGAATTGTTGCAGGATTGGAATTAATCAGAATAACTTCGTAACCATCTGCTCGCAAAGCCCGACACGCTTGACTTCCGGAAAAATCGAATTCAGCAGCTTGACCAATGCGTATAGGCCCACTACCTAAAATTACAATTCGTTTCAAATCGTCTCTGCGGGGCATCAATTATCCCCCCTAGAATTAGGGATTGGAATTCCTGCCAAATGGTCATCCACCATGCTGGCGAATCTATCGAATAGTGGAGATGCGTCATGTGGACCAGGGCAAGCTTCTGGATGATATTGGATTGTGAAGGCTCTCTTACCAATCAAATCTAACCCCTCAACAGTTCTATCGTTAGCATTGACGTACCTTACCTTGAAGGGAGCCTCAAGTTCGTTGCTCCCACGTGCTGAACAGGCACCGGATGGATGAGGTGCAAGCATCCCTTTATCCGGATCTTCCACAGCAAATCCATGATTTTGGCTAGTGATGTAAACTCGGCCGTTTTCGAGGTCGACAACCGGTTGATTAGCCCCTCTGTGACCATATCGCAGTTTGTATGTGCGTAGACCCGCTGCAAGCCCCATTAATTGATGGCCCAAGCAGATACCCATCACAGGTAAACCGGCTCTAACAGCGGCGGCTAAACTATCTCTAGCGGTTGTAGCTGCTCCTGAATGAGCCGGATCACCCGGGCCATTCGAAGCAAAGAAGGAGTCAGGTTCCCATTTCAGAATCTCATCGAAGGTTGTGGTTGCTGGACACCAAACAACCTCAAAGCGTTGGGCTAATTCTCGCAAAATATTGTGCTTGACTCCACAATCTATAGCCGCCAACCTAGGAAGCGGTTTACCTTCACTATCTACTGCACCCGGATTAATTATTACCGCTTCATCACATGTGACCTCAGCCACTAAATCTTCTGCGTCTGGAGGAGTCATCTCGTCAAGACGGACTAGCATTTCTCTCTCAGCCTCAGCCGGACCAAAAATACACAGAACGGTTCCGTGCTCTCTAACTCGACGAGTCAGTTCTCTTGTGTCAATCTCCTGAATACCAGGCACTCCATGAGCAAAAAGAAGATCATGTACACTACCTATTGAATCTCTGTGGTCAGGTACTTCCATCAATTGTCTACAAACTACCCCTCTAGGCCAGACGCCAGCAGATTCTGAGGTTCCTGAGTGTACCCCATAATTTCCAAGTAGAGGCCATGTAAATGTTAGAATCTGTCCTGCGAAAGACGGATCGGTTAAACTCTCTTGGTAACCTGTCATCCCTGTAGTAAAGACGAGTTCTCCTTCGGCAATTACCGGGGCTCCAAATAGTCGTCCGCGATATCGCGTTCCATCAGCCAGTAGTAGTAATCCATCGGCTCCAGAAGGCGGCTCAGGAGTACTAGAATCTAGTAAAGCATCGGCTGCATCGGGGAAACTTGGAGGGTCTTTGACTCCGGAAACATCAGCACCGGGAATGAATCCTCTGCCGGGAGGGTTCTCCGACATCAGCGATGCTGCCTGAAAGAGCCTATTAATCATTAAGAGAGATTTCACTCTTCTTCTAGACTCATTACCTTCTTTCTGTCGAGACTAGGTATTACCTGTATGTCTCCGCCATGGAAGTGTTTAGATTCATCTATTTGACCAATTAATGACTCAAGAAATACACCTAATGCAGCAACTTCTGAGTGAGGTTGATTGCCTATGGAAATGTTGTGTTTTGCTAATCTGAAGACTTCACCTGGAACCTTGGTGCCACCGACTACAATAACCATTGGACGATTTCTTTCAATTACGCCTAGAGATTCCCTCCAAGATTCTCCATACATAGTGAGATGGACTATTTCACCCGGTTTGCCGTCTCCAGCATCCTTGGCGAACCGACGGAGGAATGACAACGGATTAGTTTCGTATCGACATTCAAAATCCCCTCCAAATCTCTCACTTACTGACCTCCAAGTTTCTAAAGCAGATTCGTCTTCTTCCCCAGCTAGAATAACCTCATCTGCGCCAAAGGCTCTAGCAGTCAAACCAAGATGGCTAGTAATGCGCTTGTCACGCTCTCTACGATGCCCTAATCTTAGTACCGAGACCCTTCGGTTTGAGGCTGGCATGTTATTACGCGGAAGGACCGAGTTCATCAGCCTGACTAATATCGGATGACTCATTGAAATCAGGGATTAAGTCGACTGGCATATTGATCATTTGTAGTCTAACCCATTGAAGTAACCATGCATCAATGAATAGCTTTGACGAGTAATGAATCATTACTGCCAAGGCAAGAAGACGTAGACTGCCGAACATAGCAGTCTGAATATCCACTTGATCTGTAAGTAAAGCAAATCCAAATGGCTCCAAGATATAGTATACGGCTAATACAACTAGTAATCCGCCTATATTCGACATTGATGCGTGCCCTCTTTCTCTTCCAACACTCCAAACCACTGTAGCAAAGAAGACAATGACTGGTACAATCTTTGCTAACATGGAAAAATCAAACTCACCCAATTGTGAATTTGGGATGTCTGTGTTATTTAGGGCGTCTGACCCATTTTGTACAGCAATCCACCAGAATAATCCTGACATCATCAATAATACTCCAGATAGCCATCCACGATTAGTAATCATATCTCGAATTTCGTGTCTGTCTTTTGGTTGTAAGCGCTGTAAGATTGATTCCATTAATTCTAGTGCATCATTGGTAGGAAGTTCTTCCTTGGCAGCGGCAGCAATACCTTGTTGAGAGGTATTTTCTACCCTGTCAGAAGACTCCTCGCCCAAAACCATCGACGGATTGCCGCTCCGTCACATCATAAAGGGTACGTCTGATGGAAGGTCTGAAATGGCCGACTGGAGACCTATTCTAAATCGCCGAAGCGACGGTTTTCCAAGAATTATGGGGATTCTGAACATTACTCCCGACTCATTTCATGCAGATTCTCGAGTTGATTCTATTGAAGACGCCTTAGTCCGCGCCAAGCAAATGATAGAAGACGGTGCAGATTGGTTAGATATTGGCGGTGAGTCTACAAGACCTGGGGCAGAAGAAGTAGATGTTGATGAAGAAATGAACCGTGTTTTACCCATAATTGAGGCCGTTAGAAATGCTCACCCTGATATCGGAATATCGATAGATACTCGACGCGCTTCGGTAGCAAAGGCCGCTCTAGATTTGGGAGCAGATATGGTGAATGATGTAAGTTCCTTATCAGACCTAGATATGGCTGATGTAATTATAGAAAATAAATGCCCTGTTTGTATAATGCATATGCAGGGATTACCCGAAAATATGCAGAATAATCCAACTTACTCTGATGTAGTAATGGAAGTTAGACAAAGACTCGACATAACTGCAAGAAAGCTACTTGATTTAGGATTAGAGCCAGAGATGATTCTCATAGATCCAGGAATTGGTTTTGGGAAATTGCTTGAGCACAACCTATCATTATTAGCTGCGGGAAGAGAAATAGCCCCAAATCAAAAAATGCCGCTGATGTGGGGAGTAAGTCGAAAACGTATGTTTGCAGATCTACTCGGTCGGACGGATTCCAAAGATAGATTGTCCGGAAGCCTAGGAATCGCCTCTATGGCCCCATCAAAGAGAGTCGATATCATCAGGGTTCACGATGTGCGTGAGCATGCAGATTTGTATGAGGCGATACGAGCGATCAACTGAGGTGTTGTGATGGGGCAGAATATAGTTGACATCGATGAGAAGTTACGAATAATCGGAACTGCCCATGTTAGTACTGCATCGGTGGCTCTAGTTCGAGAACAAATAGAGGAATGGAAACCAGACTTGGTTGCTGTTGAACTATGCGAGTCTAGGTTGAGGTCTTTGCAACAGCCAGATGATTTGGATAATGACGACCTTTTGAAAATAATTAGCGAAGGAAAATCCGCAATGATCCTACTACAATCCGCTCTAGCGGCTCAACAGAGACGTATGGGTATGGAAACCGGAGAAAAACCCGGTGCCGAATTACTCGAGGCCATCGAGATAGCAGAAGGGAAAGAAGTTGAGCACGCTCTTATCGATAGGGATGTAGTAATCACTTTACGAAGGGCTTGGAGAAAAATGGGCCTTAGAGAGAAATGGCGTGTATTGAATGCACTGCTTTGGGAAGATGATGACGAAGAAATTGACCTGGATGAATTGCTTGAAGATTCTGATTTATTGACAACTATGATGGAAGAAGCAAGAGAGGCGGCTCCACGTGCTGGAGAGGTTTTGATCGACGAGAGAGATGCTTACTTAGCTGGCAGAATACAACAGATAAGAGGTAAAGGAAAGGTTCTCGCTGTTGTTGGAGCAGGCCACATAAATGGAATAATCGAAAATCTTGAGAAACCAGCTCTTGAAACTACATCGAGATTAAGTGAATTATCTACTGAACCACCTAAACCGATTTGGCCAAAGGTTTTGATGACTCTAATTCCAATATCCCTGTTGTTTGGTTCTGGACATCTATTTTGGAGTGGCGAGATTACTTTTGACGAATTAGAAGCAGCGGGGTATCTATGGATTGCAGCCAATGCAATACTCGCTGGTTTAGGAGTTGCAATTGCGAGAGGGCACCCACTCTCGGTTATTGTTGGAGCATTGGCTAGCCCAATAACTAGTTTGAATCCCACTTTGGCCGCCGGTTGGTTTGCTGGATACACACAATTGAAAATAGCCGCTCCAACTGGCGGAGATGCGACAGATTTTCTAGCACTACAAGATTACAGCGTATTCTATCGAAATCGTGTAGGTAAAGTGTTACTTGTTACTGCACTCGGAAACCTAGGTTCTGCCTTCGGCGCATGGCTTGTGTATATTGTCCTCTTCTTTGGTGTAGTAATCAATTATCTTCCCACATAATTATTGGGTGAAGGGCAATCCTACACATCACGGGAAGTTACTTCAAGACAGTATATATTGGATGGGTGGCAGCTTTTATGGGGAAAAATGACCAGGAGTAGAGAGTGATGACGGGGACTCTTTTTCGAAAAATCACTGATTCAGAGAGTGAGATTAAGGGGGTTCTCTTTTGCATCATTTTAGGAATTAGTGCATACTTCCTAGACTCTTTTCTATCTCAAAATGGACTGTTTAGTCTGGGTTCTGGGACTCTGGCATTCATTCTTGGAGGAATCACGGCTCAATTCGTCTCAAACCTCGGGAAAGGAGGGGAATGGATGATAGGGAACATTCTTCCTTTTACGATAATATGCCTTGGTTTTGGTCTAGATATTTCATTATTATTCGGTGACGGAGCAGGGAAAATTGGGGTGATGATAGGAATATTGTCTGCGCTAGTCTGCCTCATATCATGTCTATTTATGGGTAAAATATTCCGAGTTCCCCTAGAGACTTCACTGACGATTGGCTCTGGTGGAGCAATTTGTGGCAATAGCGCAGTAGTTGCAGTTTCTTCTCCTTTGAGAATAAGCCAAGAAGTTCTGGCATTGACTCTTGCAACTGTAAATATTCTAGGAATAATCACTTTCATGGTCATCCCCATATTATCTACAATACTGGGAATGGACCAAGTTAGTGCTGGAATCTGGGCGGGTTCGACGATTCATGCAGTCCCTCAAGCAATCTCAGCAGGCGAGGCTATCGGGCCTGAGGGAATGACTATGGCAACTACCGTTAAACTATCAAGAGTATCTTTGCTGGTTATTCTTGTCCCAATTTGTAGCTTTGTTGCTAATGGGGTTAAAAACCAAAATTTCTTCGAAAAACAAACATTAGCAGTCCCTTACTTTCTACCTGGATTTATTTTAGCATCAATTTTGACTACATGGTTTCTTCCAATGGAATATTCTGAGGTTCTCTCCGATCTCGGGAAGATGAGTTTAGCGCCAATTATGGCCTGCATTGGATTTTTCTTCACTAAAAGTGAGATCGGAAGAGATGGAGTAAGGATCTTGACTATTGGCGTATTATCTTCTATTGTAATGATAATATTCAGTTATTTCGCGATATATTTACTCGTTTGACAAGGTATCTTAAGAGGGTGATTAATTGGAGGAAATTCTCGCTTTAGTAATCATTCTAATTACCGCGTTTATGTTCGCTCCGCTTGGCCTAGGTGGGGGATTTCTATTTGTTCCAACTCTTTACTTCATTTTAGGTTGGGACCTACAACTATCCATCGTTTGTTCATTAATTCTGGTTTGGTTTGTCAGTATAGGTTCTCGTAGAGCCCACGATGAAGGCGGTTACACAGTTGCAGGAGTTGGTCGAAAAGGTAGGATTGTAGCGATATTTGGTGCAATTATCGGCGCTTTAGCCGCTGATATGATAATTGCCGAAGCGGGTGAAAGTATTATCAAAATTCTAGCAATTATTCTACTGATTTTAGTGATATATCGAGGTATAAAGAAATTAATCGAAGAGAAACAAAATGACATTCATGATGAGGATATCTCAATTCAAGGTGCATTGCTCTACAAATACAAGTTAGGGTGCATAGCAGGAGGTTTGTCCGCAGGATTAATCGGAATTGGGGGGGGAGTTATTTTTACCATGTTAAACAGAATAGTTCTAGGATTGGGGCCTCACAAAGCCGCAGGAACTTCTTACTTGATTGTAATGAGAGTAGTCCCTGTCGCTATAGTATCTCATTTACTGTTTAACCCGTCATTAATTGATGAAATCGCCAAATTTGATACACTTACTCTTGCTTTACCTCTGATTGTTCTTGTAACCGCATGGGCGGGCGCCAAAACCGCTATCCGCATGCTACCGCAAGATGTTTTGACATACCCTTACTTAATTGCCGTGAGTATATCTCTACTGAGATATTTGATGGATCTAATATGGTGAGGAGGATTTAATCCGTAATTGAGGTCTCTGCATCAACATCTTCCAAACCCCAGTCTGACCAACTCCACGCTCTTTCATGGAAATAATACAGGAACATCTTCGTGAATAATTCAGTTCCACCAATAGCAGCCCCTGCCTTGATATCTCCCGTCACAACGTAAGCTATCAGAATTGTATCAAGTGTACCTATTGTTCTCCAGGTGATTGTCTTTATCAAACTACGAGTTCTATTAGCGTGCCCTGTACCTGGAATGTGTTCTGCCATAGTGTATTCCAATAGAGAGTCTTAGTTAACCTGTCCCCATACATGATTAAGAGAAATATCACACAGATTCGAGAATAATTGCTATTCCTTGTCCGCCACCAATACATGCTGTCGCGATTCCAAACTTCTTGCCCTCTCGCTTGAGTGTATGTGCTAAAGTTAGTGTGAGACGACTTCCTGTTGCTGCAAGAGGATGCCCTAAACCGACTGCACCGCCGTTAATGTTGACTATCTCATGTGAAATACCCAATTCCTTCATACAAGCCACTGCTTGACCAGCGAAGGCTTCGTTGATTTCCCATAGGTCGATCTCATCCACACTCATACCTGCCCTTTCAAGGGCTAGTTTGCTAGCTGGTACAGGTCCATATGCCATAATTGCAGGTTCGAGACCAACAATCCCCCAGTTGACTATTCTAGCTATGGGTTTGTCACCGTCAGAGGCGGCCTGAGATGCGGATTTCAGCACTACAGCTGCTGCACCATCGACTACACCAGAGGCATTTCCAGCGGTTACCAAGGAAGTAGGTCCGAAATGCGTCCTAAGTGCACCAAGGGATTCATCACTAGTGCCTCTAACGAAGTGGTCTTCTTCGCTTGCAGAGACTAAACCATCAGCCGTCTCAACATCAACAATTTCTTCAGCCCAAACTCCATTATCAACACTATTTTCAGTTCTTGAATGACTAATTACGGCAAAAGAATCAGCTTCTTCTCTCGTGACGCCCACTCGACGACAGATTTCATCACTAGTTTGGGCCATAAAGGAATCACAGGTGGTGTCTAGCAAATTAGTGAAGAGATAATCTTCCATATCCTTGGAGAGTTCATCACCTTCCCTTGGTGGTCTTCCTAATTTGTAAGTGGAGCGCATCCCTCTCAGTACGTGTGGTGCTTGACTGAGATTTTCCATTCCACCTGCAACCACAGTATTGGCTTCACCAAGCATAATCATTTGAGATGCCGAAATTATTGATTGAATTCCTGAACCACATAATCGGTTTAGTGTAAGCATTGGAACCTCTTGTGGAATACCTGCATTAAGTCCTGCATGACGAGCGCCAAAAATTGCCTGATCGCTTGTCTGTAATGCGTGACCCATTACTAGGTGGTCAATGGAATCTGGACTTGTCCCCGTCTTCTCAAGAGCACCTCGAATAGCAATAGATCCTAATTGCTCAGCACTTACATCGGCTAATCTTCCACCGACTTCACCGTCTCCACGCTTTCCACCAAGCCATTCACAGAACGGGGTTCTAGCTCCTCCGATTAGTACAACGTCTTCGCTCATTGACATTAGCGAGATAATTACCATTCATGAGGCTGACTATCCCAAAGGGATAGACTGTATGTCAAAAATTCAATCTTCATCAGTCATTGAGCCTAGGTAATCGGGTAGGTCCACTCCAGCATTTGACGCTATGTCATGTAGAGGAGGGAGCGACTTTACAAGATTGGAGATGAAGTTTGAAGTCGAACTTCCATCTCCATCTCCGCCAGAATCCCATACTGTAATGCTGTCAATCTTCAAGTTGCGAATTGCTTCGACCTGGGCTGATACCATCTGGTCAATCTTCTCAACCATAAGCAGTGTAGCTGCGGCCTTTGCATCTCCATTAGCACTCTTAACTAGACCTTGGTAACCAGCAGCCTTTGCTTCTAGGACCTGTTGAACACCAGACGCCTCTGCTTCATAGCGAGCAAGTATAGCATCTGCTTCACCACGTGCGATACGTCGTTGTCTTTCTGCTTCAGCTTCTGCAGCGATTTCGATTTGCTGTTTCTGAATTTGCTCACGTACAATTTCGCTAGCCTTCAGGCGTTCTTCCTCTTCAGTGAATTTAGCCCTCTGAATTTCCGCTTCGGCCTTAGCAGTTGCAACTTCAGCACGTTGGTTTGCTGAAGCTTCTGCCTCTGCAAGATCAGCGTCAGAGTTAGCTATCTCACCTTTTGCATCGTTCTCTCCGGCAACTGCCAGTGCTTCTTGTTGTCCAACGTAAACACGCTGGTCTGCCTCAGCAGTCTTTCGACCCTTCTCTGCCTCTGCTAGGTTCTTTGCAACCTCAATCTCCTTGGTTCGGTTTGCTTCTGCCGCACCAACGGCACCGTCTCGCTCTGCATTAGCTACATCAACACGGGCGTTCTCAACAGCGGTTGAAGCGGCCTTCTTACCGATACTTTCGATATAGTCCGATTCGTCAGTAATATCCACCAAGTTTACGTTGATTAGGTAAAGACCAACTTTTTGCAATTCAGTATCTACGTTCTTTCTAGTCAGTTCTAGGAATGCATCGCGGTCTTGGTTAATCTGCTCGATTGTCAAGGAGGCTACAGTCAGACGAAGTTGACCGAAAATAATCTCTTTAGCCATTTCTTCAATATCATTTTGTTTTAATCCAAGCAGACGCTCGGCTGCATTAGCCATAATTTGCTTCTCAGTTGAGACACCAATTGTGAATGTTGATGGAACGTTAATTCGGATATTCTGGAGCGAAAGAGCGTTCCTTAGATCGATATTGATTGTGATTGGTGTTAATGTTAGGAAGGCGTAGTCCTGAATTAGTGGCCAAACAAGCGCTGCACCACCATGTATTGTCCTACTCGCCTTACCCTTATCGGTACGACCGTAAACTACCATTACCTTGTCCGGAGGGCATCTTTTGTACCTCTGCGCAAAGAATATTACAATTGCAACCAAGAACAGTATGGTTGCGAACATCATTATCGTTAGTAGTGCACCAGCTTCAGCCATAGCAATCGCTCCGTACTTGGACAGACGCTATTCGCTCATTAAGGCTATGCCGGCACAATCAAGAATCAGGGTAGATAAATGGGTTCTAAACTCTCTTTACAATCAAGGTAGAACTAATGATATCGACAACCTCGATAAACTCCCCTGTGGCTATACCTTGACCGTCTTCTGATTTTGCATTGTATGTCTTCTGAGCGCCGCCTACTTCGATTGTAACTTGGCCAACGTCACCTTCAGGGATTCGGAGATAAACTGATCCTTTCTCACCAATAGCCTCCTCCATTTCGACATTTCCACTGGCTTCCAAAGAAAAGAAAAGTTGGAAGATTTTTCCAGTTCCATACATCGATGCTAATCCGGCAACGCCACCTACTCCTATAGCCAGAGTATCTCCTCCATCGGACTTTAGTGTGTATAATCCAGATAGGCCGAAGAACATCATGAATGCCATTACTCCTTGGAAGGTCATAGCATCGAATGCACCGTCAGAACTCATGACATCAAATTCGATACCAAATAATCCCTCAAACAAGCCCTCGCCGACCCCTCCAATCAGCATCAAGAGGAACCAAAACAGGAATAGAACGCCTCCAATAAGCGCAGATGCGGCAAATATCAATTCTAATGTTGAACCAGATTCGCCGAAAACAAGTTCTACCAAATTGAAGTCGTCGAGGGATACCATTGATTATGTCACAACGGCATTTTGCTTTGATTGCTTCGCCGGATTTAGGCGGATATTCAGACTTTATTCCTACGTCTGAGCCATTCCGCGACCCCGCGATCAAAATTCGTCACTGGACCAAGAGATAGCCCTGTTATTACGGCAGTGACAACTTTGCGAGTGAGGGATGAGGAAATATACGATTCAGTAATTGTCCATACCAATAAAGCAATTAGAATTATGATAATTGGTATCAACATCCTTCGAAGGAAAATATGGTACCCCCCAAGCATATCATATGCAGGATTGTTGATTACATCATCAACTCTTTCCGACATGCCCTTACTCGACAGGAGGTCACCTCAATTAGCCAACCAGAATAGGGCGGCCAAGAAAGTTAGGGCGGTTGGTCCTCCATACATCACGGCCTTATTTACGACAGGAGTAGCGTCCTCTCTTCTTAAATCGCCAGTAACTGGATCACGAACTAGTACGGTCTTTTCTGATTTGGAGTATCTGTCTGAAAATTCTTTGTGATTTCTAGCGACAAAGAAAAGGAAATACACCCCTAAAGCAAGCATACCACTACCAGTGCCTTGTAGAATAAGTGCCACGAGTGCAGTTTCTATTTCTGATGCAATGATTAGTTGTGCAAAGCCTGTGAGGAAGAAAATCAGAGAGTCAACCCTTGCCATCAAGTAGGGCGAACTAGCCGGCTATCATCAATCCTTTGCCGTCATATACTAATCAAACAAGACTACTTGGTTTCTTTTCCCAGACCGCCCATGTGCCTCTTGCATGAGCGATTTTCTTCCCATTTTGATCTGTAATTTCACCTTGTAAATGGGCTAAATTTTTTCCTCTCCGGACTACTTCGCCAACCGCAGTAAGATGAGAATCGACATAAGCTGGTTCGAGATATGACAAATCCAGTTGTGCTGTGGCACACCACTCTTCTTTCGCTAAAGTAGTGACTAATGTCCCACCCATCGCTGTATCTAACAATGTAGCATGTAGTCCTCCGTGGGCTACACCTCCGGCATTAAGATGATCTTCTCTAATCGTTAATTCGACAACACATCTACCAGGGGTAAATTCAGTTATTTCAAAGCCAATTGTTTCCGCCAATTTAGTTAATTTGGGGGCACTTAATTCATCAGTCATATTTTAGCCTCAATCATTACTTGCGGCTAATCCGGTTTGTACTGACCATAGCCTAGAGTATAGTCCGTCAGAATCAACCAATTTCTCATGCGTGCCTAATTCAGTAATAATACCGGAATCTAAGACTGCAATCTTATCTGCATTTCTAACGGTGGAAAGGCGGTGAGCGATGATTATGGTTGTTCTATCTGTCGAAATTCTTTCAATTGAACGTTGTAACGCCGCCTCTGTCTCATTATCGACATTGCTCGTTGCTTCATCAAATACGAGTATTGGTGCATCTTTTAGCACCGCACGTGCGATTGCTAGACGTTGGCGCTGGCCGCCAGAAAGTCTGTGGCCGTCTTCACCGATATCGGTCTCCCAGCCCTCTGGTAGTTCATTGATGAAATTAGTAGCCTCTGCTATACGAGCCGCTTCCATGACCTCTTCCTCACTAGCACTAGGTCTACCATAGAGGATATTTTCTCGTACGGTTCCAGGGAATAGAGTGGTGTTTTGAGAAACTAAAGAAATTGAACCTCTTAGTGATGCTAACTTTAGTTTCTTAACATCATTGCCATCTAGACTAACCGAACCTTGTAGTGGATCATGGAAGCGAAGAAGAAGTCCAACTAGGGTGGTCTTACCTGACCCTGTACTTCCAACAAGTCCGATGGTTTCTCCTGCCTCTATACTAAGAGATACTCCAGAGAGAACCGATTCTCTTTCGGGATAGGAAAACTCAATGCCCTCAAAGGTAATCTCTCCCTTCGTCTCGACCAATTCAATATCACCTTCAACTAGACCAATTGGAGTATCCAGTAGATTCAGAACTCTGTCCGTTGATGCCATAGCCCTCTGATACAAATCGAAAGTTTGGCCGAGTCGAGTTAGGGGCCAGAGTAACCTTTGGGTGATGAAGACGATTATCGAATATGCTCCAATCGACAATTCCCCCTCGAGAGCTAACCAACCTCCGACCAACATATTCGCTGTAAAGGCAAATAAAATGGCCATTCGAATTAGAGGGACGAATGAGGCAGAAAGGCGAATTGCATCTCTATTTGCATCTCTATATGAGCGAGAGGCCACTCCTACTCGCTCAACCTCTCGCTCCTCTGCGGTGAATGATTTGATTGTGGTAATTCCACTCAAATTGTTATTCAGCAGTGCATTTAGGTCGCCGACTTCTTTGCGGACTTTAGCGTAACGAACGCCAATTCTACGCTGGAACATAAACGAGCCGCCAACAATTATGGGGATGGGTAATATTGCATAAATCGCCACAGAAGGTGCCAGGATGAACATCACTCCTCCAACTACGATAACCGTTGTTGCAACCTGAAGTAGGTCATTGGCACCTTGGTCGAGAAACCTCTCAAGTTGGTTGACATCGTCATTCATGATGGCCATCAACCCGCCAGTTGTTTGACCGGAAAACCATTGCATCTCGAGGTTTTGAATATGCTCATATGCATCCATTCTCAATTCATGTTGAGCATTTTGAGCGAGATTCCTCCATAATACTCCAAACCAATATTCGAATAGTGATTCTAGAACCCAAATAACCACCGTAAGAGCCACTAGAATCAAAAATTGGTCATAAGGATCCGGATATCCAAAATCAGCTAGCATCGAGTCTTCTTTGTATGTTACAACGTCGATAGCCATACCGATTAGAATAGGAGGTGCTAGATCCCAAAACTTGTTCATGATTGAACAAAATGAGGCGAGCCACACCTGCCATCTATACTCCCTCAAGTGCCCTAACAAGCGCAACAGAGGGTGGCTCCGCTCTGTCATGTGTGCCTCTAACTATGGACAGTGCTTGAATCTGCCCTAAGGCATAGGGTTAGTTTACAGCAAGAAAATTGCTGTTTACTCAGATGTGATAGGTTTCGAACCTGTTTCGAGATTAGGATTCTCATCTTTTATTTCTTGCTTCCTTACCTCTGCTTGCAGAGTTAGTAATTCAAAATAGGCATTCTTGGCTTCTGTGTAGCGTGTCATTGCCTCTTGATATGCTACCTTTTCCATGTGGTAAGTTTGACCATCACGGGCTGCGGCATCCATACGGTAAAGCAAGTAGAAGAAAAAGGAGGTTGGTGCCCAGGCTCCTACAAGTAGTAACCAATTATCATCAAAGTTGAATGGACCCATCCCCATAAACTCAGTATTGGCTCCTACAACCATGGTCGAAATTATTGACACGGGCCATAGTACTAAGTTTACTAGCAATAGTACCCATTCGTACATTTCATACTCCGATCTTCCGCGTGGTCTTTTTGGTCTTGGTAATGTCTCAGTTGCTTCCGTCATGCCCCAATCGAATACGAATGAATCTTCCGTCTGATTTGAGGCTTCTCCCGTTTCTCTTGATTTTTTTTCGAATAAATCAGGGTCCAAGTTAATCTCAGAGGTTGCATTATCGGTGACTTTTGTCTTAAATCTGGGAAGGGTCAAAAGAACACAAAAAAGCAAGGTAAACAATATCACTGAAAATAACTCAAATGGATAAATATCTGAGATGCTCGCACCTTTACTAATTGGAATTACAAATCTCGCGATTAACGAAATACTAAACGCAGAAATTGCAAAACTGGGTGCAAACTTGACTCTATAGAAAAATCCGAAAGAGGAAATAACCAACAACAATGAAACAATATCTAGAATCCCTACCAAGTCAGATCCACTGCCTGTAAATATTGGGTAGGAAATTATTGCTCCAGGAATTAGGCCCCAAAAAAAGACTAAGGGAATCGCAGCTATCGAAATTCCAGTTATATCTGCAAACCCTACCAATGTTCGGTTTACCAATGTGCCCTCTGCAAAGTAACCAATCCAAATTACAGAACTTAGCAAAACTATTGCTGGAAATGTAAATTGAAGATGATTGATGAAAGCAGTCGATATTCGCCTCAGTAGCCCACTTTTTGGCTCTTGGTAGACTATAATCTCGGAATTAACTGGATTAACATAATCTTGGCGAACCTGTTTTTCAATAGGAGGTGACGTGTCTCTAACAATGCGAACCTTCTGTTGTTTCTTTGTCTCCTTCCTTTCTTTCAGATTATCCTGACGTCTTCGCAAATCCTCGCTCATTTCTTCCATTAGATTATTGAATTTAGAAGATGCTCGGCCAAAATGTTGAGATGTTTTCTTAGAAGCATCTTGAGAAAGTTCATCTATCCTAACTATCAACTTCTTCAAGCGTTCCTCAATAGGTTCGTCCTTCGAGACCTCTGCCATCGGAGGATAGACTATCGTCAACTGTCTTCAACCCTTAGGCGGAAAATTACAAAATTAACCATTAGAAGGGGTTATTTCTCCCGCCCAAGTATCTGCCCAACTATCATAGGTTTTGATACTAACAGAGTTCGTTGAATTAGTACGAATCTCGTAGTAATCAGAGGCTGAAAAATATCCATCCCCTGAATAATCCCAATAAATAAAATCCCACCAATCACCACGTAAGTCGGTTTGGTTAGATGTCAAATCAGCAAGATTAAATTCCACAATTGTTGAATCAGACTCAATAACTTGGAAACTTAACTCCGTAGCATCGACCTCGGAGGTGAATCCCAGAGGGACATATCCCGCCCATATTGTCATTCCATCCGATAATTGGACGGGTTCCTCAACATTGAATTCAATCGCTGCTCTAGGTAAATCCGGTTTTAGGCTCAATTCTACATCGTCCCCTTTCTCGATACTCAAAACGAAAGCAGAGTCATCGTTCCCGTACAATTCAACACCAATTAGTTCGGGAGGAACTCCTTTCAAGACTAGAATTATACTATGTGTGTCATTTTGAGCGCTAGCCACCTGTTCAAGAGATTCAATATCGTGTGTTATTGTCCATTCGAGCCCTGAAATCGATGTAGTATCAAATCCGAAGGATGGCCAGAAACCATCTGGATCTTCAACCGCTTGTTGGGCAATATCATAGAATGGGTCCTTGTAATCAGGAACTGCATCCCTACCCTCATACCAAACATTACCTAATCTGATATTGGTAGTTTCTGTACCTTCGAGGACTTCAGTATCAATAGAAGTGGTTCCAAGACTGAATCTCATTGCGATTGAACGTAGATTTTGCTCGTCATCTTTCGCAACGTTCCAATGTATTTCCCCCAGTTGAGTTTCTGTTTGGTAAGTTGTTGAAGATTTAACTCGTAACCTAGAATTTTCAGAGGCCAGTAACAATACATCTAGAGATTCTGGATTGGAAAGTAATTCGTTTAGAAGATCATTGTTGAAGGGGAAGCAATCGGTATCTTCGCAAGATTCGATTGGGACCTCCAAGCAACCTGAAGAACAGGAAATCATGAGCAATATTGCCAGTAAGACCGCCCTCATTGAGATAAATCCCGTGACTTATCGCTGATGAGGCTATGGTTTGCAGGTCGGCTAAAATAGACTCTATTGAGCCCCTATGATTGTCTCAGACTCCTTGCGTCGCCCCTATATGGAGTGATTATGGCGCGTAAAGCGAGAAGGGGGCATATTGGTGATTGACAACATCCTCGTGGTCTACAAGAAAAACTTCGAAGAGGTTCATGACCAAGCGTTGGAATCAATCCGAACTGAATTGGAAAAAATTGTCGGGGAACGTGGAATTAGTGTGGATTATTCGGCCAGAGAGACCGTTCGGCGCGCAGATTTCATCGGATGCGACCTGGTAGTTGTATTGGGAGGCGATGGAACTCTAACTTCAATTGCCCATTCAGTAGATTCCAATACTCCGGTGATGGGAGTAAATTCTCACCCAAGGTCAGAGGACGAAGATGGCTCCTATGGCTTCTACATGGGCAGTGACCCAGAAAACTTCGCCTCTGACATTCGCGCTGCGATTGCAGGTACTGCAATCGTAAATCGACTACCTAGGTTACAGGCTGAAATTGAGACTACAAGTGGAAATAAAATCCGTTGTGACCCTGCTTTGAATGATTTGTTGGTAGCCAATACACACCAATATCAACCTTCAAAATACAGAATACAACGAGGAGAAAATGTCGATTCTAAACAATACTCCTCAGGTTGTCTCTTCTCAACATTCCTTGGCCAGGGTGCCTGGTACCGTCATGTTGTTAATATCGAAGGAACCACATTCCCTCTATCTGAAATTGACAATCATTACCTCTTCGTTGCTAGAGATTTACCGCGAAATGAAAGACAGGGAGACGGGTCATACTGGGAGTGGACACAACAGCCAACAGTGATGACTAGCGATATGCATCGTGGATATGTTGTCAGCGATGGCTGGGATGAAACCCACTTCACTCGTGGCTCCACAATCACCATCGATATTCAAGGCCCTGAATTACAACTACTTACATTCAGGAGCACAATGCTAGACCGAGTCGCCAATTGGCTAGACGCATAATTCACAAGATTTGCTTGAGGAATAACTTGGTTCGATCGTGTGTAGGGTTGTCGAAGAACTCGTGCGGAGTATTTTCCTCAATAAGGTGACCTTCGTCGAATAGTATGCAGCGGTCGGCAACTTCCTTGGCGAATCCCATTTCGTGTGTAACTACAATCATTGTGATATCTCTTTGAGCAAGATCCTTCATTACATCAAGAACTTCCTTAATCATTTCAGGGTCAAGAGCGCTTGTTGGCTCGTCGAACAGCATGATTTTCGGATCCATTGCTAAAGCTCTAGCAATTGCTACACGCTGTTGCTGACCACCGGATAGTCCACTCGGATACTTGTAGGCCTGCTCGGGAATTCCTACCCTTTCGAGTAATTCCATGGCCTTGTCTTCTGCCTGACGCTTTGTCATGCCCTTGACCTTCATTGGAGCGAGTGTGATATTCTCCATTATTGTCAGGTGAGGGAATAGGTTGAATTGCTGGAAAACGAAACCTACCTCAGATCTAACGTACTTCAAATCTGCAACAGTAGTATCATCGTCAATCGTGATTCCATCGATTTTTATCGTTCCACCGCTATGCGGTTGAAGTCTATTCAAGGTTCGAATATAGGTCGATTTACCAGATCCTGACGGACCTAGAATAACAATAATTTCTCCCCTCCTAACTTTGATATCCACGCCTTTCAATGCCCAAAAGTCTCCAAAGTTTACTCTCACGCCTTCTGTCTCAATTATGTAGTCATCTGAACTATCACTCATGCCATTTCACCTCCACCTTCCTTGACTAAGCCAAGGTTCTTCTCAATTCCCATTGAGAGTCTAGAAAGATAGAATGCAAATACCCAGAATACCACTGCTGTTACGTACAGAGGTTCAAGGAAGTCACCAAGGAATCTCAAATCCGTGTTTGGGAGATCCTTTGCGAGTTTGAAGAAATCGAGAATGTTGACAATGAATAGAAGTGTTGTGTCCTTCCATAGACCGATGAACACACTTACGATAGAGGGCAGAGTTGTCCTAACTGCGTTTGGCAACTCTACAGTAAGTTTGGTTTGAATCGGAGACAAGCCTAATGCCATAGCTGCTTCCTTCTGACCACTATCTACTGCCTGTAGTCCTCCACGCAAAACCTCTGCAATGTAACAACCACCAAATATTCCGAACATCAGAAGCATTCGAATAATATCTTCCGCATCATAAAACGGATCCATCAAATCAGGCATCATAAATACAGCGAAGTAAAGCCAGCAGATTAACGGGCCAGAGCGAACCAATTCAATTAGCATAACAGATGGGACCTTGAATAGTGGTAGTTCACTTTGCCTACCAAAGGCAAGCACTACTCCAATTCCAAACCCTAGAACACATCCAGCTGTGGCAACAATTAGATTGACGAACAAACCACCCCATTGAGAGGCTTCAATCCCATTTCCGGCTAACTTATCCATAGTGCTTGGAACTGCAGTTCCAGCAATGATTTCATCACTAAACGATTGAGCGGGATTTCCACCAGCAAGTTCTGCTAATTTCTTGACAGATTCTGGTGGGTCCATGATTATAATCGCGAAGAAGAAAATACTGACTGCATAGATCGTCAAATAAGATCTGAACCGATTGACCAAATATTCCTCAGAATTTGAAGAATAGTAGAAACTTGCAGCAAAAGTTGCGTATGTGATTGCAACACAAATTAGAATCTTCCTTAATACCACGTCTGTGTTATAACTTACTTCAGTTGGGTTGGTTGCAATCAGAGTAACTATTCCTACTAGAATTCCAAAACCAAACACGAATTTTAGAGGGTTTTTGTCAGAAGTTCCGTAGGCTGCTCCAAACAGTCCGCAGGTTAGGTATGTGGTCCACCATAATCGGAAATTCTGGTTAATCCCATAGCAATCATTGGCATCTATACACATTGCTGAACCAGGTGATTGAGTCATCTGCTCTTTCATTAATTGCCCCATCATTACAAGATCTCTGTTAGCCCAAACAACCACCCAATCGGCTTCTATTAGGATGAAATGACTTAGTCCTCTAGTTACAATGAAGATTATCCAAGCAGTAGTAAATCCTAGCAGAGCGTTGGACAAATTCTTTCGGAAGGTTAGCTTAATCAGAACAGTAAGTGTTACCCACCATGCGAAAATCAGTGTAATTGCAGAAATTATTGAGTAGAGTAATGAATCTGAGAAAGAAATCACCCTTCCATCGTTTAGAACCGAATCAGTTGTCGAAGATTCCATAGCAAGCAAACCGTCTATTGTGAAAAATTCTGATGAGCCGAATAGGCCTAAAATTACAGCGAGGCCGATTGTGATATAACTCACAATCTTATTCGAATTTTCATCTAGGAATCTAGCACCTGATTTACCAGCGATAGACTCCTCGAAATCAACTAGTGAGAAGTTTGTGAACCAGTCAGAAACTGAAGTATTAAACTCCTTGAAAAGAGAAAATCTAGTATTATCTTCACCAGTCATATTTTCACACTCGTTACTCTGGAGTTATACCAATTCATAATGGCAGAGATGGTAAGGCTTCCAGCCTGATAAGTCACTAGTAGTAACAGGAATAGAGGAATCAATTGACCTACGTTATTCATCATTACCAAAATCACGTAGAATATGTCAGTGTAAGCAACAACCACAGCAAGACTGGAGTTTTTCCACACATTCATGAATTGATTATTCATCAGTGGGACCATGCTTCTGAGAGCCTGTGGAAGAATGACAAGTCTCAGTCTTTGATATGGATTTAGTGACAAGGAAATTGCCGCCTCAACTTGTCCACGAGGGAGTGATTGAATGCTTCCTCGAACAATCTCCGCAACAACTGCCGCAGTGAATAGCGTCAGTCCAAGAAGCATGGCTAGGAAGAAAGGTGTGATCTCAAATCCAGTACCCTCTACTATATCCCAACTTCCAGGGGAATCTATGACTCCGTCATTGTTCCAATCCTTGGTATACTCTGGAAAAGAAAGAACCTCGCCCACTTTGTACCATCCTGCGGCCATAGTGAATCCAAGGGCAAGGGCAATAGCTCCAACCCAAATACCGAACCT
>Ga0066861_10000103_pt1 | contig 21029 bp, 21 predicted proteins | sample ETN02SmetaG_3_FD_66434 | JGI IMG/M metagenome (GOLD analysis project Ga0066861, IMG submission 66434) | Marine microbial and viral communities from oxygen minimum zone, Eastern Pacific Ocean - ETNP2014F10-02SV257 | ecosystem: Environmental > Aquatic > Marine > Oceanic ... | reverse complement strand
TATAATCAAAACAACGGTTATAAGGGCTCGCTTTAATTTTCCCTGAGTTGGTGCAAGCTCCGCATCGTATTCGTTGTCCATTTTTTTCCTCTTTTTATGTCGTCTATAAAAATTTGATCAGTTTTGTTAGATAAACTATATATGATTTAAACGGATTAGTGTATAAGTTCTTTCGGGCTTACTTTTAGAATTCACTTGGAGGTAACATTCATGGAACCACTTTTAGCATGGGTTTTTTGGACTTTGGTCACTATTGATCCGAATCATTCTTTGTTAGACGGTTTTGATAAAAGAACTGTAGATGGCAAACATGTAATATCCTTAGGAGAAGCCTACGTCGACAATCAAACGGTGGGGTCAGAGTTGCAATATGTTAATTATCAGCCTTATGCTTATGGCCCTTTGCAACCAATATACGGTATATCTAGCACTGAAAAAGGCGGCACGATGTTTGGAGCTGGAGTGGGTTATGAGTATAAATTTTCTGATAAGTTATTTTTGGAATCTAGTTTTTTGCCAGGCCTTTATATTAAGAACGATGACACGGATTTAGGTAAGCAACCTTTTTTTAGAGCAAAATTGGGCTTGGGTTATAGGTTTTCAAAAAGTTTTAGTGCTTCAATCTCTTATGACCACCGTTCAAATGGTCGAGTTAATGGTGTAAATCCAGGGATGGAGACACTGCAAGCAAATATAGGTTTTCATTATTGAGTTAAGAAATGAGAGATTTTCAACTTCCAGGCAGATCACAAGTTTTTTCAAAATCAGGGATGGTTGCAACCTCCCATCCAGTAGCTTCGTTGGTAGGTGTTTCAGCTCTAAAGAATGGAGGAAATGCTGCAGATGCCGCCTTAGCAATGGCTCTAGTTTTACCTATTTGTGAACCACAAAGTACTGGGTTATTTGGAGATGCTTTTGCCTTAGTAAAGCCTCAAGGAACTGATGATATTTTTGGAATTAATGGTTCAGGCCCTACCCCTAAGGGATTTTCAGAAGAAGAAATTAGAGAAAAGGGGTACAAGAGCATGCCAAAAACTGAAGCGTGTTCTGTAACAATGCCAGGTGCTATTTCTGCCTTTGAGTTAATTGCCAAAAACTATAGCAAATTGGGGCTATCAGAAGCCTGCCAGCCAGCTATTAAATATGCATTTGACGGTATTCCAGTTTACCCTAGAGTTGCGTTAGATTGGAGCCTAGACGGTAAAAATCTCTCTGGTATTGCTAGAGATTTGTATCTCATTAATGGTGATGTGCCAAAGGTGGGTCAGGTCTTTGCAGCTCCAGGTCAAGGGGAAATCTTGAAGAAAATTTCAAAGGAAGGTTCAAAAGGGTTTTACGCTGGTGAGGTTGCAGAGGATTTTGTTCATTCGTTAAAGAACTTGGGTGGAAAGCATGAATTAGAAGACTTTCAGTCAGTGGCAGCGGAATTTGTGAACCCAATAAGTACAGAATATCGAGGTTATGAAGTTGTAGAATTGCCGCCTAATGGCCAAGGTGCCACGGCGTTGCTGATGTTACGACTCTTAGAGAAATTTAATCTTTCTACTATGGATCCTGGGGGGGCAGAAAGGGTTCATTTGGAAGCTGAAATAAGTAAACTCGCCTATTCTGCGCGAGATAGGTTTATAGCTGATCCAAAAATGGTAAATGTTGATACTGAAAAATTTTATGCTGATTCTTTTGCAGATGAACTCTTAAATTCTATTGATATAGAAGTTGTTAATTCTTCAAATCTGATTACAAATCACAATCCCCATAAAGATACAGTATATTTAACAGCCGTTGATCGTGACGGTATGGCTGTGTCATTGATTTTTTCAGTATTTGATTCCTTTGGAACGGGTCTCGCGTCCGAAAAGTATGGTGTGTTATTTCAAAATAGGGGCTCGGGTTTCACTTTAGAAATGGGGCACCCAAATGAGGCAAAACCAGGGAAACGGCCTCTACATACAATTATCCCTGGAATGGTCAAAAAGGATGGAAAGTTTTTGATGTCATTTGGAGTAATGGGAGGTCAATATCAGGCAAATGGCCATGCCCGAGTTATCAGCAACATTGTAGACTTTAATATGGACATTCAAGAGGCTCTGACTTTTCCTAGGAGTTTTGCTAATGAAGGAGTTCTTCAGCTTGAACGAGGATATTCTGAGGATACTGCAAGAGTGCTTTCTAATTTAGGACATCATATCCAAAGACCTGAAAAACCGATTGGTGGTGGGCAGATAATTTCAATAGATAATGCTATGGAAGTATTAGTTGGGGCGTCTGATCCGAGAAAAGATGGCTGCGCTCTAGGCCTTTAGATGTTCAATGGAGTATATCATTTGAGTTATACTTTCCATTCTTATGGTTGTCGAAAAAAGAATTTACCTCTGGGTGGCCAATAGGTTCACCACTATCATCGTGAAGAAGGTTTTGTTCCGAAACATAAGCAATGTAATAGCTTGTGTCATTCTCTGCTAAGAGATGGTAGAATGGCTGGTCTTTACTGGGTCTGCTTTGTTCAGGAATTGATTCCCACCACTCATCAGTATTATCGAAAGTAGGGTCTACATCAAAAATTACTCCCCTAAAAGGGTGCATACGATGTTTTACCACCTCTCCTATAGAAAACTTTGCTTTGAGCTGCAAATTAAACTCCTGTCAATATTGCTAGAAAAGAATTAACGAACTGTTCTTTTACCATTATTATGAGTCATAGAAATTTTGCAATTTTTAGTCAAGACGTGTATATTCATATTTAAAAATAAATATAATTAAGAGCAGATTAATAAAAAAATGATACGATGCTTGGCATTAATGATTTTCGTTTTTGTATCGTCTTGTTCTGTTGGAAGCAGAACACCAGTGGATCAGAACGACGCATGCTCCATTCTTAAGGATAACAGATCATGGAAAAGGTATCTTATTAAAACCCACAAAAAGTGGAATGTGAAACCTTCCTTAGTCCTTTCTTTCATTAAAACTGAGTCTAATTTTAGGCCTAGAGCAAGGACACAAAGAAAATATTTCCTAGGACTGGTCCCGACTGGGCGAATTTCTTCAGCTTATGGATACGCTCAAGCTCTAGATGGAACCTGGGAAAGGTATGAGAAAGCAACAAATAGAAGGTTTGCCAGAAGGAATAAATTCTCTGATGCAGTAGATTTTATAGGCTGGTATGTAAATCAAACTCTGAAAATAAATGGCATTTCTAGAAATGATGTTTACAGTCAATATTTGGCTTATCACCAAGGTCATAAAGGATTTAAATCAGGAAATTATAAGAAAAGTTCCGCCTTAAAAGCTGTTGCCAAAAGAACTTCAGATACAGCAAAAAGGTATGAAAAGCAGCTAAAGAAGTGCCTATGATATATTTACTTGGGATTCTGTTTTTGAGATATCAGTAACGTTTCATATAAATCATCAATGCAAAAATAATAGTTTTACTCATGCCTTATACCTCTAGTTTTTCCAAAATGATTTCCAAATTTTCGTAGTCAATTAATTTCAGTTTTCCAAAAGTTTCCAGCCAAATTTGAGTTTCTTCAAAGTATTTCAGATTAATTGAATATTTTATTTTTTGGGATTCTCTTTGTTTTTTCACTAGCCGACACTCGGCTAATAATTTTAGATGATTTGATATTGTAGGTAAGCTAGACGAAAAATTTTTACTTATTTCGTTAACATAAAGGTCTTTATCAATAAGCATTTCGAGAATTTTTCGTCGCGTAGAATTTGAAATAGCAAAGAAAATACTGTCCAACATGTCTTCTCTTTTTCTTATTTTTTCAGTCATACAAATAATCTTATTATATTTAGCCAATTAGCTAAATAATATAATTTCAAATAAAATAACATACCGTGGGGAGTAAATTTAAAAAAAATAAGAGCATAAAAATAAAACCCTTTATAAACAATAACTTAATAATTATGCATTTTTTAAATACCCCTTGACTTACCCTTCACTCATTTTTAATGTGGCTCCTAATTGCCTAATTTGTAATAGTGATTTTTATGATGAACTACGTTATGACTGATGATATTTCAGAAGCTCTAAGAAAAAACTCTGAAGATATTGAAAGTCTTTCAGAAAATTCAGAGGGAACTGCAACTAAGAGGTTTAAAATTCAAACGGGAAGCTTGGCGTATCGAATGATGGTGGAGTTAGTCGTGGGAATGGTCATGGGAATAGGGATAGGATATGGTTTAGATTACGCGTTTAACACTTTTCCTTTGTTCTTGATTGTTTTTAGCTTATTAGGATTTGCTGCCGGGGTAAGGGTAATGTTGCAAACGGCTAAACAGATTAATTCGGAAAATACCAAAGAAGAAAAGCTATAGTTTTAGATAAAGGAATTTAGTAGTTGGCAGGATCAGCTGAAAGTAAATTTAATATTCACCCAATGGATCAATTTGTGATTAAACCATTGTTCGGTGATCAATCCCTTGTTTGGTATACCTATACGAACCAAGCATTTTGGATGACACTTTGCTTTTTGGCTGTCGTTTTCTTTTTTGTTTTTGGAACAAGACATAAGTCAATTGTGCCTGGTAGGTTTCAAGCTTCAGTTGAGATGATATACTCATTCGTCCATTCAATGGTAGTAGATATCGCTGGGAGAGAGGGTTTGAAATACTTCCCCTTCATATTTTCGCTCTTTTTGCTTATTCTGGCGGGAAATGTTCTTGGCTTGTTGCCATACAGCTTTACTTTTACCAGCCATATTGCGGTTACTGGGTTCCTTGCCTTATTAGTGTTTATATCAGTAACACTATTGGGATTTTTTAAAAATGGATTCAAATTTTTGAGCTTATTTTGGATCTCAAGTGCACCCATCGCACTAAGGCCGATATTGTTGTTGATCGAAGTAATTTCGTATTTTGTTCGTCCTGTTAGTCATTCTATAAGACTTGCAGGAAATATGATGGCTGGCCATGCTGTCATAAAGGTTTTTGCAGGATTCGCAGGAGCTATGGGTCTTGGAGCTATAGCTCCTATAATTGCGATAATGGCTGTTTATGGTTTGGAGATGCTAGTGGTAGTTATCCAAGCTTATGTTTTTACTATATTGACTTGTGTGTATCTTAATGATGCATTGCATCCAGGTCACTAACTATTAATTTTAAGGAGTTTTTAAATGGCAGATTCAACTGAACTTTTAGTAAATGGTGATGAATTAATCACGATGGGAAAATTTATAGGTGCTGGCTTAGCTTGTACTGGTATGGGAGGAGCAGCGATTGGTGTTGGACTCGTAGTAGGAAATTTTCTATCTGGAGCATTGAGGAACCCATCTGCATCCGCTGGGCAAACGGCTACTATGTTCATTGGAATTGCATTTGCAGAAGCTTTGGGTATTTTTAGTTTCTTAGTTGCCTTACTTTTGATGTTTATGTAGTAGCGGGGAACTGATTTAATTATGGCTTCCGAAAAAGTTGCTGAGACGTCATCGGGTATGCCTCAGCTTGATTTTGCAACCTTTCCTAACCAAGTCTTTTGGATATTGGTTTTTACAGTACTATTTTATTTAATAGTTAGATACGTCATAGTGCCTAGGTTGGAAAACATAATGACCTCTCGGCAAGACTTAATAAATGCTGATATTCAACAGGCTGAGGAATTTAATAAAGAGGCTCATAAAATCGAAGAGCAAATTACTCTAAAGATGGATGAAGCTCATAGGGAAGCGCTGAATATTTCTGCGAGCACCAAAGCTCAGTTAAAGGAAAAAATAGATTCCGCTATGAAAGAGATTGAGGAAACGGTGTCCAAACAAACTCAAGATTCGGAGAAGAGGATAAGTGACATCGAAAAAAAATCTAAACAGAATATTAAAGAAATTTCGATAGAGCTTTCCAAAGATCTAATAGGGAGGTTTAGTGAAAATAAATTAGAAACCTCCAAAGTAGAAAAAATGGTCTCTGATCAAATTAAGGGAAGACAGTTATGAAGACCATAAAGAATTTCATCCCTTTGGTGTTTTTTTTGTATCTGGGTGTGCCCAATTCGATAAGTGCTGCTTCCAAAGATGTCGGCTTCTTTGATCTCAATAATACAAATACAGTTGTTTTAATAGCGTTCGTCCTTTTTGTGTTATTATTGATATATTTGAAGGTGCCAAAAATAATCGGTGGAGCACTGGATGGCCGAGTTGACATTGTAAATAAACAAATTGAGAGGGCGATTGCGGTCAAAGACGAAAGCGTTGAGCTCTTAGCAGCCATAAAGAGGAAAGAAACAAAAGCTATTGAGAATGCTGAAAAGATAGTTTCTGATGCACGAGCAGCTTCAAAACATGATTTGGAACAGATTGAAACGTATATTTCTGGAATGGTAAGCCGTAAATTGAAGGCAGCGGAAGATCAAATTACCATGGCAGAGAATGCCGCGGTAAAAAAAATTAGCCATATGTCGAGTGAGATAGCTGTAGAAGTAGCTAGTGGTTATCTTGTTGGAGACCTTTCTAAGGCTAATCACGATGAATTGATAGATTCTGCTATAAGCTCTCTTTCAAAAGATCTAAAAGGTATAGCCTTTAGATTTAATTCTTAATGGGCCTAATATATACTTCCACCCTTCTATTTTGAAGTCTACCAAAGCTGTTGGAGTTATCCCCTATTGGATAGGCTTCTCCAACACCATGAGCTCGTATTCTAGACCCGTCTATTCCAAGCGCTACAAGATTACTCGTAACAGCTTCTGCGCGTAGTACTGACAACTCCAGGTTATATTCTGGAGTTCCAGTATTATCAGTGTGTCCGATAACATCAACTGTTGTAGAGGAATGGTTTAATAAGTTTCTAGCTAGGCTATTTAGATAGCTGAAGAACTGAGGCTTTATCACAGCACTGTCGGTATCGAAGGTAATTCCTTCTGGTAAAGTAATAATTAATTGCTCACCGGTATTATAAATTAGAGCCCCAGAACCTGCTAAGTCTGTCCTGAGAGATTTTTCTTGTTCCTCAAGAGCCTGCGCATAGATATTTCCAGCGACCATTCCAACCATTGCACCTACTGCAGCACCCTTGTTCTTATCTTTAGACATTGATTGGCCTAGGATAGCTCCTACACCAGCTCCGATAAGGGTCGCAGCAGTTCTATCATTTTGATCCGTAACACAGCCACTTATTAGTACTGCCCCTAATGCAAAGCCAAGAAATTTATTTTTCTTCATTTTAAGATCCTCTCGCCTCTAACTCTCCGTATTTAATCTTTTTTAGTTCACAACTTCTCTTAAGGCAACAATATTGTAGCTCAAAAAATCTTTGAGCAGTAACTTGAAACTCATGGGCGAGTAATGATGCCTTTTGATGGATACCCCAATTGTAACCTGAAAGGTGAAAGGATTTAGATATTACTCTGTGGCAAGGTATGAGCCAGGAGATAGGATTTGAGCCTATTGCTGATGCAACGGCTCTTACAGCAAGTTTATGACCAACATCGGTTGCTATAAAAGAGTAGGTCTCAAGATTAGCATAAGGTATTTTCATTAAACTTCTCCAAACATCTACCTGAAAATTCGTCCCTAGCAAGTGAACAGGAATTATATCTGACCCTGAAAAAATCTTCTTAGAAAATTCAAGGATGTCATCATTTCTTTGAATCAATTTCCCTTCCCATTTTTTAGATAGAATTTCTAAAGTCAATTGAACGCCATAATGACTACAGAAGGCCATGCCGCATAGGCCATCGTAAGTGATTGCTACTAATAAATCTCCAAACAAAGAAGGAACCACTCCCCAATAAATTTTTTGATGCTCACCTAGCTTTTCATCAATTTTTACTATCTTTAATTTTTGCGTTGGGCTAAAAATTTCTTTTCTTTTTATTATATTCTGCTGAATTTTTCTTAGAGATGAAGGCTTATCCTCTTTGATTTTGGAAAATAATTTCCTAATATCTTTTGATTCATCATCTGAATAATTAAGTTTTCTTAATTGCTTATTGAACAATTTAAGTTCCCATATTAATTTATCGTTTTACTATCTCAATACTAAAGTAATGATAGCATTTAAACCATATTAAGTTATTTGATATCAAAAGGTAAGTTATTAGGAAGGTGTCCATGGATAAGAAATATGATGTCGTAGGCATTGGTAATGCTATTGTAGATATTTTAGGTAATGTCGCTGAAGAAACTTTACACGAATTGGGTATAGGAAAGGGGGTTATGCAGTTAATTGATATTGATCGCTCAAAAACTCTTCTTGAAAGTTTAAGCAATACTAAACAAACTTCTGGAGGATCAGCTGCTAATACTATAGCAGGTTTAGCCCAGCTTGGGGTAGAAACAGCATATATAGGTAAAGTTAAAAATGATGAACTTGGAAAAGCATTTGTCTCTGATTTGGAAAAGATTGGTTCTTTTTATAATACACCTCTAGCAGGTAAAGATATCAGCGATGAAACTGGTAGGTGTATTGTAATGATTACACCAGATGGTGAGAGATCAATGAATACTTATCTAGGTGCCACGGAGTTTTTATCTCCTGCTGATATAGACCCGCTCCTTTTAAGTAATAGTAAATATATCTATCTTGAGGGCTACCGATTTGATGGACCAGAGAGCATAAATGCATTTGAAAAAGCTGTAAATATTGGAAAGGCTAACAACGCGGTTGTAGCGCTAACGCTTTCCGATCCTTTCTGCGTCGCGAGACATAATCAGGCATTTAAAAATCTAATAAAGTCAAATGTTGACATTCTATTCTGCAATGAAGAGGAGTTAAAGATGTTGTACGGATCTGATGACCTCGATCAAGCACTTTCCAGCATATCAAAAGAAGTAGAAATATTAGCATGCACAGCTGCTGAAAGAGGAGCATATATATGCTTTGAAGGGTCAAAACAATTGATACCGACCGAAGAAAGAAAGCTTATCGATTCCACTGGAGCTGGGGATCTTTTTGCAGCTGGGTTTCTATATGGTTTATGTAACAGAAAAGATAAAGCTACCTGCGGAAGGATGGGAAATATCGCAGCTGGAGAAATAATTACACATATAGGTCCTAGGCCTGAAAGACATTTACTCGAACTTTTTAAAGAAGCGCGGTTAGCCTAAATAAGAGTGAGATAAATTTATCATATAAAATATTATTATATGGAAGGACAAATGTAGTGAATTATCAATACGACCATGAAAATATTTTTGCCAAAATTTTAAGAGGCGAAATTCCTAATCAAACAATCATAGACACGGACTTTACATTGGCTTTCAAGGATATTAATCCTGTTGCTCCAGAGCATGTGTTGGTGATACCAAAGGGACCATATATTAATTTTGATCACTTTATTTCGAAAGCATCTTCTGAAGAGGTTCTAGATTTTAATAAGACAATCAATGAGGTTATAAAAAAGATTGAAGCCTCCCCTGGTAGTGGTGGACAAGGATATAGAATAATTTCTAATGCTGGGGAGCATGGATTCCAAGATGTTCCACATCTCCATTTTCATATTGTTTCAGGTAGATTTCTTGGTCCTATGATACTGAAGAAGTAGAAGATTGTTTTCTAGTTATTTCTTTAAAGACATCATTTAGGCTCGGTTCTAATGTGTGAAAAGAGTAAATTTCTGACTTAATTTCATATAGCACAGATAGTAATCTTTGAGTACTTAGATCCTTAGGTTTAAATTTTAGGACCAAACATTCATCTAACTCAAAATCTAATGTAATTTCTTTTGGGAACGCGGCTTTAATTATCTGGATTGAATTCCTTTTCAATTTATTTCGAAATTTTATATGAATGGAATGTGTGCCAAGTTTCTCCAATATACTATCCTTTGAGGAGCTTTCGATCAACCGACCCTGACGCAAGATAGCTATCTCTTCACACATCTTCTCCGCTTCTTCTAAATAATGGGTAGTCAGAATTATAGTTGTCCCTTGTTCCTTGAGCCTAATAATGTGCTTCCACAATGTTTCACGGAGTTCTATATCAACACCGGCTGTGGGTTCATCTAGGATTAATATTGGTGGATCATGTACTAGAGCTTTACCAATCAATAAACGTCGCCTCATTCCTCCTGAGAGATCTCTTGAATAGGAGTTTGCTTTATCTTCCAGACCAATTGCTGCTAAGATCTCATTGGTTCTGCGATCCTTTTTTCTAATTCCATATAAACCAGCTTGGGTATCTATTGATTCCTTTGGTGTTAAAAATGGGTCAATATTTAATTCTTGAGGTACAACACCTATAGAATATTTGCATTCGGTGGGCTTTTCAGTCTGATTTAAACCCAAGATTTCAACGTAGCCAGATGTCTTTAGAGTAAGGCCTGCCAAAATATTAATAATAGTAGATTTTCCTGCACCATTCGGGCCAAGAAGGCCAAATATTTTACCTTCAGGAATAACCAGGGATATATTGTCTAATGCTTTTTTATTACTATTGTCTGCAAGTTTGTATGACTTATTCAGATTTTGAATCTTAATGGCATTTTTTTTAGTCATTTGATGCTCTCATGTTACTTACTTGCTCGTTCTAATTTGTTCGCTATCATGTCTAGTAACATTTGTTCAACAAGTGTAAAACTTTTTATCGAAATGTATGGAGTTTAATGTATGAGTTCTAAGGGAATAGAAATAGAAAAGGTAAAAGAGTATAAAGTAAAGTGTGATGGAGGAACAGGGGGGCATCCTAGAGTTTGGTTGCAAATTTCCTACAAGGAGAAGTTTGTTGTTTGCCCTTACTGTGAAAAACGCTTTGAGTTAGTGGGAAAGAATTAGAAAATGTTATGTCTTGGTGATAACAATATTTAGTATACAGAAGTTAAAATGATTACAAAAGAATTTGGTCCAGAGCATCACATTCATTTGATTGACGGATCCGGCTTTATTTTCAGAGCTTATCACGCTTTGCCGCCACTCACAAAAAGTGATGGTACTCCGGTAGGAGCCGTTTCTGGTTTCTGCAATATGTTATTTAAAATGATGGAGGAGACCTCTTCTGGCCCTGAAGCTCCCACACATCTTGCAGTAATTTTCGATCACAAGGGCAAAACTTTTAGATCAAAAATTTACCCTGAATATAAGGAAAATAGGCCACCTCCGCCAGAGGATCTGATTCCACAGTTTGACCTAATAAGGGAGGCTACTAAGGCATTTGGCCTACCATGTATAGAGCTTCAAGGTTTTGAAGCAGATGACATAATTGCCACATATGCCAGAGAAGCAAAGGACCTAGGAGGAAAAGTGACAATTGTGTCCTCTGATAAAGATCTTATGCAACTAGTTGATGAAAGTGTAAGTCTTTATGACGCTATGAAAAATCGGAGGATTGATTCAGAAATAGTGTTTCAGAAGTTCGGGGTAATGCCTAAGGATGTTATTGATGTACAGGCACTTGCCGGAGATAGTGTTGACAATATTCCTGGTGCGCCAGGAATTGGTGTGAAGACGGCAGCCCAACTGATTACTGAATATGGAAATTTAGACAATTTGCTTGATAACGCTCACAGGATAACACAACCAAAAAGAAGAGAAGTTTTACTCCAGAACAAAAGTGAAATTCTCGTTTCTCGAGAATTAGTAACTTTAAAGCCAGATGTTCCTTTATCTAATAAGTTACAAGAGTTTCTTCTTACACCTCCTGAGCCGGACAGGTTACTGAGCTTTTTGAATAATATGGAATTTAAGACTCTTTCCAGACGGTTCTCTAAGAAAGTAGGAATTGAAAATGTAGAAGAGACAAAAGAAAAAACAGATGATTCAAAATTCTTTAGGTATGAAGATTACACGAAACATGGAGTTGAAATAGGAGATTTCTCTAAATTCAATAACTTGGAATATAGTACAATTTTTAATAGAGATCACCTGTTAGAAGTATTAGAGGAAATTAAGGAAAATGGTTTCTTTGCTATAGATACTGAAACAACATCCTTAAATGAGAGAGAAGCTGAACTTGTCGGTATTTCTCTGTGTTTTGAAGTCGGAAAAGCATTTTATATACCAGTTGGCCATAAAGAAGAGGCTGTAGATGGAATTGAAGGGACTCTTTTTTCTGACTCAAGGTTGGATAAAAGGCAGTTACCATTAGAGGTTATAATTAATGAGTTGAGGCCAATTTTAGAGAACTCTTCGATCCTCAAAATTGGGCAGAATATAAAATATGATGCTAAGATTTTAAAAAAATACGGAATTAATATGATAGCCGTTGACGATACGATGTTAATGTCTTTTTGCATAAATGGAGGCCGCCATAGACATAGTATGGATTCTTTGTCGACCCGTTATCTTAGCCATGATCCAATTCCCATAAAGGAATTGATAGGAACAGGAAAGTCGGCTGTAACGTTTGACAAAGTTCCAATTGAAAAAGCAACAACCTACGCTTCTGAAGATGTAGACATAACATTAAGGCTTTGGTCAACTTTTAAGCCATCTTTATTAGCAAATAGAGTTAACACTGTTTATGAAACTATGGAAAGGCCACTTATTTTTGTCTTAAAGGAAATGGAAGAAAACGGAATCGTTGTGGATCGAAAGCACCTTCAAGACATGTCAAACAAATTAGCACAGAAAATGACAAATCTTGAGAGTAATATCCATAAAAAGGCTGGGTTTGAGTTTAATGTAGGCTCTCCTAAACAGCTTGGTGAAGTGCTTTTTGAGACATTAAAAATGCCAGGTGGAAAAAAAGGAAAGACTGGGGCATATGCTACTGGAGCAGATGTTTTGATGACACTTTCAGTAGATGGTTATGATTTTGCCCAAGATGTTTTAGATTGGCGCCAAATGTCGAAACTAAAGTCGACCTATACAGATGCTTTGCAAGATCATATTGACGAGGCTACTGGACGTGTTCATACTTCCTATATTAGTTCAGGAGCTTCTACTGGCAGATTGTCCTCATCAGATCCTAACCTTCAGAACATACCAATTCGTACTGAGGAAGGAAGGAAAATAAGAGAGGCCTTTATATCAAAGGAAGGTTACAAGATTGTTAGCCTTGACTATAGCCAAATTGAACTTAGGATTCTAGCACACATGGCTGAAATAGATAGTTTAAAGAAGGCTTTTCATGAAGGTCAGGATATACATGCTATGACAGCCTCTGAAATATTTAATGTACCTTTAGATGAAATGACTTCAGATATAAGAAGAAAGGCGAAGGCAATAAATTTTGGTGTGATTTATGGGATATCAGCATTTGGCTTAGCCAACAATTTAAGAATTAGAAGAGAAGAAGCGAAAAATTTCATCGATACTTACTTTGCGCGTTATCCGGGAATTAAGGAATATATGGATATAACCGTAAGTGGCGCCAAGTCAGATGGGTTTGTTAGTACAATGTTTGGAAGAAAGGTACACACTCCTGAAATAAATGCAAAAGGCCCTACCGGTGGTTTTGCGTGGAGGGCTGCTATAAATGCACCAATTCAGGGTACAGCGGCTGATATTATTAAGAGAGCAATGATAAAAATTGATCGATTTTTAGATCAATCAAGTCTTCAAGCAAAGATGCTATTACAGGTGCATGACGAATTAATATTTGAGGTTCTAGATAGTGAAGTAGAGCAGGCCTCTAAAGAGATTAGTTTAATCATGGAGAAAGCATGTGAACCTGTTTTAAAATTATCTGTTCCTTTGATTGTGGAGTCAGGTTTCGGTGACAGTTGGGCTTTAGCTCATTGAGGAAATTCTAAAGCTTTTCTTTCAGCAATTTGAATCTGTAACCTAAGGTTGCAAAACAAAAACCCATACCTATTCCTAGACCAATCCATATACCGCTTCCACCAAGGCTTAATTGAATTGACAAAATGTAGGCAACGGGAATTCCCACTACCCAATAGGATATTAGACATAAATAAAATGGAACTTTTGTGTCCGATAGACCTCTTAAAAGACCTATTGTCAGAATTTGACCGCAATCAAAGATATGAAAAATTATTCCAAAAAATAAAAAGATTGATGCGAATCTTAATACCTCGTCTGAATTCGCTAACCTCTTATCCAAAAAGAGATTTATGAAAAATTCTCCTCCTAAAATTAAGGTAAAAATAATGAGAACCCCAAATCCCATTCCAAGGATATAAATAGATTTACTAGCTTCATAAATTTTTTCTTTGTTTTCCTCACCTAGGGCGGTTCCTACTCTTATGGTTGCTGCTTGGGAAATACCTAAAGGTATCATAAATGCTAAACCAAATATTTGCATAAGTATGCCGTGGGCGGCTAATTCTACCTTTCCTATCCACCCCATTATTACAGCGGCAGCACTAAAGCTTCCTACTTCAGCGAGTGTTGTAAGTCCTATTGGCAAACCCATTTTTATTATTTTTAGGAGCGCTTTACGATCAGGTTTGTATATTCTTTTGAATAATTCAAAATTTCGAATTGATTTTGATAAATATGTATAAGCTACCATTAAAACCATCTTGGCTAAACCAGAAATTACAGAAGCGAATGCCGCTCCCTGGATCTCTAACCGAGGTGCACCAAGATTTCCAAAAATCAGCATATAGTTAATCAATGCATTAAATAATAACCCAAATACAGATATCCAAAAAATTATATAAACCCTATCTATTGCCATCATAAAGGCCCTAACCATAGTGAAAATCATAAACGGCAAAATCATCCATTTAGCGATTGCCATATATTGGGAAGCTAAAGAAATTAATTCTTCCTTTTGCCCAAAAAATCTTAGTATTAAATCTGTTTGTGAGAGTATTGTTATGCTTGCTAAACTAGATAAAATGACTGCCCACAACCCCATTCTAAAGGCGCGTCTCGCAAAATTTGCATCTTGTCTGCCCTGAGCCTGAGAAATAAGGGCGACGCTAGCATTTGGAAAACCATAGATCCAGATATACAGTATAAAAAGAAGTGTTGATGCTAAGGTTAGGGCAGCAAGTTCTGTAGTTCCAAGCCAACCTATCATCAGAGTGTCAGTCACTCCAATACCCATCTGCGTAAATTGGGTGATGATTAAAGGAAAGCTCAGTTTAATAGTTTTTTGGATCTCGAGTAGCATCGTCTATTAATATTGGAAATTGAATTCACTTGGTATCTAAAAAGTTAAAATTAATTAATTAACCCATGGTTATTTTAGAAGCGACTAGCTATTCTATATTAGATTTAGGTAATTGTGATGGTGTTAATACCCTAATGTTAAAGCAACATGAAATTTTGTTTCAGCCGATAGATATTGGGCCTAGGACTTTAAAGAATAGATTTTATCAAGTTCCTCATTGTACTGGAATGGGTTATAATTTACCTCAAACTCACGCAGCCATGCGTAGCGTTAAGGCCGAAGGTGGTTGGGGGGCAGTCTGCACTGAATACTGCTCAATTTCTCCAGACACTGATGATGCGCCATATCCTTTTCAAACTATTTGGGATGATAGTGATGTAAAAAATTTATCTATGATGGTATCGGGCGTCCATGAGCATAATTCTCTTGCTGGAATAGAGTTGCTAGCTGGAGGTAGTTATGTAGCTAATATGAATGTAAGGCGTCCGGCTCTTGGGGCAGTTAGCTTACAGTCTGCTGCTGAACCTTTGCAAAGTAGAGCAATGGATAAATCTGACATTGTTGACTTAAGGCGAACTCATAGATTGGCAGTCAAAAGGGCTATTCAAGCAGGCTTTGACATCATTTATGTTTATGCAACCCACTGGTATCTTTTCACGGAGTTCTTATCACCTAAAGTTAATACACGAACTGATGAGTATGGTGGCACGGCGCTTAATCGTTCTAGAATCATTCGCGAAATTATTGAAGATTCTCTTGAAGAGATTAAAGGGCAAGCAGCCTTAGCAGTTAGATTTTCAGCTAATGGTGAAGATATGCCAATGAACGAAAGGCACGAAATTTTTTCTGCTATGTGTGACCTGCCCGATTTGTGGGATTTGAATATTGATTCCTACCATGAAGAGATGTCTCCTTCGCAATTTCTAAATTCAGGCACACTAGCAGATCAGGTCTCTTGGGTAAAAAACTATACTAAGAAGCCTGTACTAACTGTAGGGCGGTATACATCTCCGGATGACATGGCCTCACATATAAGATCTGGTCATATAGATATCATCGGTGCTGCTAGACCATCTATAGCGGACCCTTTCCTTCCAAATAAGATTAGAGATGAAGATTTTGATGAAATTAGAGAATGTATAGGATGTAACATTTGTTATGCGACAAATACAAGAGGAGTGCCTATGCGTTGCACTCAAAATCCTACCATGGGTGAGGAATGGAGAAAGGGCTGGCATCCTGAAAAACTACCTCAAGCAAAATCTGAAGGATCAATTTTAGTTGTTGGTGGAGGCCCTTCAGGGCTGGAGGCCACGGCCTCATTAGCTAAACGTGGATACAATGTTACTCTTGCTGAAAAATCAAATGAATTAGGAGGTCGTATTTTAAGTGAGAGTAAATTGTTTGGTTTGAATGAATGGATACGTGTGAGAGATTATAGGTTATCATCAATCAATAAATCTCCAAATGTTGAAGTGTTTCTTAATTCTGAAATGCAATTAGAAGATTTACTAGATTTTGGCGCAGATAAAATCGTTATTTCTACTGGAAGTACTTGGAACATTGATGGACGTGGGAATACCTTGGTTGGTGGAGGAAATTACTCTGAGGATAATTTAATTCCAGTCGATGAGTTTTTTAAAAACCGTAGTCAATTTAAATCTTCAGTCAGCGGAAGAAAAATATTGATTTATGACGATAACGGTCATTACATGGCGCCAACCATAGCTATAGATTTAGCTACTGCCGGAGCTGTTGTAACTTTAGTTTGCTCATTTGGTTATGCAAATGAATGGGGCTTAAATACTGAAGAGAGAGTAGGTATAAATCAAAAGATCGCAGAAACTGGCATTAAACTAATCACTTCTCATTCCGTCTCAGCTTTTAATAAAAATAAAGCAACCATCTCATGTGTTTTTTCTGGTTTTGAGAAAATTTTGGAGACTGATCTTTTCATGCCGGTTACAATCAGGACACCTAACTCTAATTTATATCACGCTTTAAAAAATCTTGAAGGGAATGATAGTAGATTAGTGAATAAATCCATTTATAGGATTGGAGATTGTGAAGCTCCTGGTTTAATAGCCAATTGTATTTATTCTGGTCACAAATTAGCAAGGGAGATAGATTCCTCAGATGAAGATGGCGCGTATCTCAATAGAGAACGTGTATCTATATAGCTTCAGTATTTGTTCTAAATTGAGGCAATTAATGTTTAGAATAAAGCTGGCCATCCGTTAAAATTTCATCTGCAGCTTTCTCTGCCATTGCAATTACGGTAGCATTCAAATTGCCGGTAATTTGAGTTGGAAAAGCAGAAGCATCACATACCCTCAGATTGTCAAAACCTCTTACTTTTAAATCACTATCTAAAACAGCTGAGCTATCATTTTCTGGCCCCATTCTTGCTGTTGAACACGGGTGGTGGCCTGAATAAGTGCTTTTGTATATTGCCTCTTCAATTTCCTTATCGGTCTTTGCATCTCTAAATGGTGAAAGTTCTCCGGAATGGTGTCTCGATATTTCCTCTTTTGACATAACCTCACGCATTACCTTTACACCTTCTATCATTTCTTCAAGGTCAGATCTCACTTCATAATAATTTGGGTTTATAAGAGGATAATCTAATGGATTATTGCTTTTCAGCCGTACCGTCCCAAGTGATTTAGGCCTCATCTGATTTATGTCAATTTGAATGCCTGGACGAGCAACCTTCCTACCTCTTGCAAGAAATTTTCTTCCCAGCCTTTCGAATAAAGGAGTAGAGCCCTCTTTTTCATTAGTTAGGTTCTCATCTATTATCATAGGTGTCATATAGACTTGAAGCTCCGGTAAAGTGAGGTCCTTAAAGGCATGAAATAGGACAGCAGAAAAGAACGCACCACTTCCTGGACCGCTTTTGAAAAGCAACCATCTAATCATTAGTTGCAATGCTCTATCAAGACGCTGAAATCTAGCTAAACTAAGGTCCATTCTATTGGAGGAGTACTGCATAGATACGTCTACATGATCCGCTAGATTCTCACCAACCCCAGGTAATTTCATATATATAGGTATGTTAAGTTTTTTTAAGTGATCCTCTGGTCCAATGCCAGAAAGCAAGAGGGTTTGGGGCGTTCCAAAGGCTCCTTGGCAAAGAATTATTTCTTTGTGGCAAAGGATTTTTTTGCCATTTATAGTTTCTACTCCAGAAGCTCTATTTTTATTTAATAAAATGCGCGCAATATGACACTTCTTTATAATCGTTAAATTTTTTGGTTTTCTCTTAAGGTAGGCTATATTTGAAGATTGACGAATGCCATTTCTGATCATACTTTCAGTACGGCCAACTCCTGTCCTAGTTGGCCCATTAAAATCTTCTAAGAAATTGTGACCGGCTTTCATAGCTGCGTCAATAAAAGCTTTTTCTAGCACGCCAAAATTTACTGATGGTTCCGTTGCTATAGGACCAAAATTGCCATGCCATTGATCATGGCGGTGTTTAGAGCTCTCTGATTTAATAAAATATGGCAGCATATCAGAGTAGCTCCAGCCTTTAAGTCCCATTTTTTGCCACTTATCATAATCAGCAGAAACTCCACGCATATAAATCATTCCGTTCATATTTGAACTTCCACCCAGACCCTTGCCTCGTGGTAAGTAAATTGATCTTCCATTCAAGTTCTTTTGGGGAGTGGAATGGAAACCCCAATCTAGATCTGGATTTCCAAAAACAAATCCGTTACCTGCAGGCATTTTTATGAATAGATTTTTTCCACCACCACCGGCTTCAATTAGGCATACACTCAGACTTTTATTTTCAGAAAGGCGAGCAGCCAGTGTGCACCCCGCAGAACCACCTCCAACGATTATATAATCAAAAAATTTTGCCATGTACTACTGCCTATAAACGGATCTAAAAACTAGATAGAAAAATATTGCTGTCGCCATTATAAAGAATAATGAACTATAGCTTAGAAAAAGCAATGCAAATCCAGAAATCACAGGACCCATGATTTTCCCAGAATTTCTTATGGCCCCAAGTAAACCCATTTCGCTACCATGATGAGAGAAGTTGTTGTTTTTTACTATAAGTGAGAGGCTTGCCGGAACTACAAATGCTTGTCCAACCCCAAATAATACTGCGCTAATATATAACATATTATTTTCTTGGCTAAGGCTCAAATTTAATAAGCTAAAAATCATTAGAATAAGCCCATAACGTATTAACAGTTCCGTGGGCCAGGCATCTCCCAACCTTCCTCCAATTGGACGAAACAAGAAATGAAAAAATTCTTGTATAGTAAGGTATATGCCAGCCTTTATAAATGTTCCAGAATCTGACGTTAAGATTTGTAGGGGAATAAATACCTTCACAGAATATGTCGTAAAGTAGATAAAAAATTCTAAAATCCCTGCACGCCACACAGCTTTATTATAGAAGCTTACGTTGAATGCGGTAAGAATTAGGTCTTTAAGGTTCTTTAAAAAACCTGTGACATTTGCGATATTATTTTTTGTATTGCTCTTCTTGGAGCTGATAAAAAGAATTGGTATAGAGCCGATAATTGAAATTAATCCGATTAAGTAGAACGCTATTTCTATAGAAAAGTAATTGAGAATTAATCCTGCTGTAATTGGAGCAAAAAGGTAGGCTGCTGATCGTGCCATACCAAATACCCCCATCTTTATGGAAGAGTTGCTTTCAGACATATCAGCGACAAGTGCCAGTGTTACTGGGCCAAGGATAGCTGTAGCTATACCATGAAATATTCTTAGAATTGCCAGCTCTGTCGGTGTGTCAACAAACTGATACATGAATGGAAAGAAAATGAAAAATATAGATGCTATTAGAAGCCAAACCTTTCTTCCTAATTGATCTGATAGGAAGCCAATTATGGGTTTTAAAAACATCCCTGTTAGGGTGGAGATAGATAAAATGGTTCCAACCAAAATTTCAGACGCCCCTAGGATCATTGCAAAATATGGAAGGAGAGGCATTTTACCTATCTGATAGCCATACCTAAAAGTAAAGTCAGAAGCAAATAGTAGAAAAAAATCCTTTTTAAAAATCATGGTAAGGAAATTGCTTTTGCCAGTTACCAGCCTGTTTTGGGGGCAGATATAGATTGTGCTGTTATAACTGGTGGCTTTAATTTTCCTATGTCAGAATTAAATTTCTTGACCTTAGTTTCAACAAGCTTATCTAGGTCATCTAATATTTTATCGACCTTTACAAAAACGCCTCTAGATACTTCTTCAGATTGCTGAGGTGGTTTTGCATCAGCTATAATTATTAAAGAAAGCAAATCTTTAAGTGTGTCATCTAACCCAGCTGGGTGCCGTAAAACATCGCTTGGGGTCTCTTTATTAATACTTACCAAACTTCCTTCAATTTTTTTAAGATCTAAGATAAGGCTTTCAATAGTAGTTTTCTTGTCCGGCGTCACTCTTAACATATGTTCCAACTGTGAGTTCATTAGCCTAATTCTATTCAGTGCAATATGCAATTCAGAGAGCTTATTTGTTATGCCTACTGCCAAATTATACTGCTCTTCAAGATCATTTTTTGAAGCCATTACTCTTGGATCTTTTACTACTTCGAAAGAAATTGCTTTCGATGAATCGTTTACTTTAAGTTCAATTTGATAAGTACCAGGCATAACTTTTACACCGCTCCCACCTGCCAGTTTAGAACTTTTTGAAAATGGCTCATATTTCCTTTTGATTAGGGATTTATCTTGTTCTATGGGCCCTTGCTCACACAGATTCCAAATAAATTTATTCAAACCGGGAATAAGTTTTAATTTGTTTTTACTATCATCCGCATTTTCAAATCTGATTATTTCTTTACCCTTATTATTCTTAATTCTTATAGATATATTGGGATTTTTTAATCTATTGCTGAGCCAAAGGTAAATTACCGCTCCATTAGGAGGATTTTCCCCAGTATCAAGGTATTTTCTTTCCTCTTTTCCATCAGCAAGTGTTCTCATATATGATGCTCCTGAAACGCCAAAGGCTGGGCTGTAGTCCTTGCCGTCACCGTTGAAAATTCCTGAACTCCAATGAATATTTTGTCTCACAGTTTT
>Ga0066861_10000099_pt1 | contig 21450 bp, 21 predicted proteins | sample ETN02SmetaG_3_FD_66434 | JGI IMG/M metagenome (GOLD analysis project Ga0066861, IMG submission 66434) | Marine microbial and viral communities from oxygen minimum zone, Eastern Pacific Ocean - ETNP2014F10-02SV257 | ecosystem: Environmental > Aquatic > Marine > Oceanic ... | reverse complement strand
AATTAACAAACAAAAGAATTAAGTTTCCCAATCACAATTAGCAAAGCGTTCCTATAATAATAGAACATCAGTCTAACAGGATATTTACTGGGTTATTTTGGTTGAAGCCCAGTTTAATTCTTCGAATAAAATTCAACGACCAAATTAGGTTCCATCATTACTGGATAAGGAATATCACTTAAAGACGGAACTCTTGTTAATTCTGCGCTCATTTTAGAGTGATCTGCCTTAATATAATCAGGGACATCTCTCTCAGCCAATGATATTGATTCTAAAATTGATGCAAGCTGCTTAGATTTTTCTCTAACTTCCACCACATCGCCTTCCTTTACTCTATAAGAAGGAATGTTCACTTTCTTACCGTTCACTTTAACATGGCCGTGGTTTACAAACTGCCTAGCTGCAAATACAGTTTGAACAAACTTAGCTCGATAAACAAAAGCATCTAGTCGGGACTCTAATAAACCTACCAGCTTTTCTCCAGTATCACCCCTTAATCTCTCAGCCTCAGCAAATATTCTTCTAAACTGCTTCTCAGTTAAATCTCCATAATACCCTTTAAGCTTTTGTTTTGCTCTCAACTGTACACCAAAGTCTGACAACTTGGCTTTTCTTCTTTGCCCGTGTTGCCCAGGGCCATACTCTCTCCTATTTACTGGAGATTTAGGCCTTCCCCAAATATTCTCACCCATTCGTCTGTCTATTTTATGCTTGGCAGCGGTGCGTTTTGTCACGGCTGGTTCCTTTCTTTTCTATAGAAAGATGTTTTCCTTTCTCTTTTAAGAGCGACAGGCATCTCCTCGCAGAGGCCACAAACACCAATATTATTTTGTGTGGCAGTCTTAATATTATAACTGTGAACTGTCAATATCTGACTAAATTAAACCGGTATCATGAAATTAATAATGTCTTTAACTTATTATTTTATAATCTATATAAAGTGATAAAGATCTAACCAATAAAAAAACCGTGTCTAAAAATAAAATAAATATTGTTAAAATCTGCGTGGGAGCAAAATTTGTTGAAGAACTTTGGTTTTGGCAACAAGAAAAATTATCAAAAAATTCTAGCGCTAATATAGTCCACGTTACTAGGATGAGACCTAGAAGGGAAAAGGAATTGCTAAATGGAGGTTCTATTTATTGGGTTTTTAAGGGTTATATTCTAGCTCGCCAGAGAATTTTATCCCTCGACGAAGTCAGGACAAGCGACGGTGTGATGAAGTGTAGTCTGGTACTGGATCCTGATATTTATTTAACCTACCCAGTCAAAAAAAGACCCTTTCAAGGATGGAGGTATTTAAAAGAAGAGGACTCTCCAAAGGATTTTGAGAAATTTATTCCTGGAAATGAAAGCGTTCCGAAAGATCTCAAGTTAGCCCTTTCAGAACTTGGCATTGTATAAACGTTCTTGAAAAACTTCAAAATTTTTATTAAGGGCTTCTAGCCCAAAGAAGGCCAATATAGATTACCAAACTTATATCTTTATATTTTAGGTTCGAGAAGTGTTTTTATTTCAGATACTAAATTCGCTAAGGGCACTTCAAATTGCGATGGGTGTGCCTTCCATTCTTCATTTGAGCTTATTGTCTCAGAAAGTTTTGAACCCAGATTAAGGTCTTTAAGTTGCACAATTTCTTTCTCCGCTTCTTCTGAACCTTGAATAATTGCAAATGGACTTTTTCTTTGATCGGCATATTTTAATTGCCGTCCAAGATCTTTAGGATTGCCAAGAAAAATTTCAGCTCGGAGGCCACCTTGCCTTAGCATGTTAACAATTTTTTGATAATCCTTATAACGCTCTTTATCCATAACAGTTACAAGAATTGGGCCAAGTGTATTTTGTTTGATTTTTTCCTCAATCTTAAGAGCAGCTATTAACCTGTCAACTCCTATAGAAACTCCGGTTGCCGGTACATTCTGACCTGTAAATCGCTTTACTAAATCATCATAGCGCCCTCCACCTGAAATTGAGCCAAAAGAATGTTCATTACCCTTCTTATCTATTATTTTCTTATTTAGCTCCACTTCAAAAACTGGGCCAGTGTAGTATCCCAACCCCCTTACTACAGATGGATCAAAAGAAAATTTATCCTCACTGTAACCTGATGCTAAAAATATATCGACCATCTCTTCTAACTCATTCAAACCCTGAGTGCCAACCTCAGATTTTTTTAAGATATTTCTTAAATTTGTGAGAAATTCTTTCCTTGAGCCTTTAGAAGATAACAACTCGGTAAAGAAATCAATTTGGCCAGTTGAGAGATTTAACCCCTCTGTGAAGTCTCCACTTTCATCCCTTCTGCCAGAGCCAAGCAATTTCCTAACCCCTTCTAACCCAAGTCTATCAAACTTATCAATTGCCCTACATATATTTTGAAAAAAGGTATCATCCACTGGATGCATCTGATTTTCTTTTATTCCCGCTATCTGGATGATACCTGATAAAATTTTCCTATTATTTAACTTAAATTTATAATCTTCAGCATCCATGCCTATCAATTCTAAGGCATCACAAACCATCATGCACATTTCCGCATCCGCCCCAATTTGTGGTGTGCCAACTGTATCAGCATCTATTTGGTAAAATTGCCTAAATCGATCTGGCCCAGGCTTTTCATTTCTCCATACCGGGCCATAGGAATACCTTCGGTAGGGATTTGGAAGATCATTCCTATATTGTGAATAAAATCTGGCTAGAGGTGCAGTATGATCATATCTTAGGGCCAGCCAGGTGTCATCATCATCTAACCATGCAAATATACCGTCATTCGGTCTATCTACGTCTGGTAAAAACTTGCCTAAAGAATCTACAGTTTCTACTGCCGATGTTTCAAGAAATTCAAACCCATATATTTCATAAATTGTAGAAATTTTTTTTATTATTTCAGTTCTAAAATGGCCTTCATAAGACATATAGTCCCTGAATCCCCTTGGCGTCTTGGGAATGGGCCTTTTAGGCTTTTTTTTCTTTTCTTTGGTCATTTCAATTAGCGCATATTATTAATCTATCTCTTCATACCTTACCCATTGAGCCACCACAAGGCCTAGAGCCTTGATTTACATTTCTAAGAAGTACCAGAGGTGAAAAGGGATACGTTTTGTATGGACAAACTAAAAGGTCTGAGCATCAATAACTCCAGGCACCAATTTAAGGGCTTTTGCAACCATTGGGTCTACTTTATATCCCTTCGAAAGTTTTATCCTTACATCTTTCTCAAGATCTGAACTAATAACAATTAATTCAATCGGACCTTCCTTTTTACTATTATCTTTTAAACTTACCTCTAATTGTTCCAAAATATTTCTGGCAGCATCTTTACTGTCTATAAATACCCTTAAACCCAACCCAGGCGTTTCATTAATTACCTTTTCCAAAGGCTCGATACTCTTGGCCAATAATTTTAATTGGTGGCCATCAATGGAAGCTTCGACGTTCAAAACTACATTAGAACCCTTAAACAAAAAATCTCGCGAGAAATCTAAAACTTGGGAAAATACTGTAACTTCGAATGTACCACTTGGATCATCCATTTGAATAAAAGCAAACTTGTTTCCTCTGGCGGATTTTCTCTCTTGAATTGTTTGTATTTGGCCACAGAGTTTACTGATCAATGGATTAGCTCTTGCTTTTTCATAAATTTCAGTGCTTTTCAAGACCCCTATCTTAGCCAATGAAATAAAATGCTCATCTAATGGGTGTCCTGAAAAATAAAAGTCATATGCTAAGTATTCTTCTCTTAAACGGTCATTTTCTTCCCATTCAACTTCCTCAACTAAAATGGGCAATGACATCTTCTCTATATTTTCACCAAACAAATTTGTTTGACTTGAGTTTTTGTCATCAAAACTTTTTGCAGAAAATGAAACTAAGTGGTCCAGTGAAGAAAAAAGTTGTTTTCTTATTGGGTGCAAATCATCAAATGCCCCTGACCTTACTAGGGTCTCCAAAGGCCTTTTCCCAACCTTTTTCAAGTCTATCCTTTTCCCAAAATCCACTATATCTTCAAAATTTCCATCCTTTTCACGCTCCCTTTGTATTCGTTGCATCACTTCTATTCCAACGTTTTTTAGTGCACTAAGAGCATAGAAAATTTTATTTCCTTCTACACTAAACATACTTTCAGACTGGTTTATGCAAGCCGGAAGCAAATCTATGCCTAGAGACGTTAGTTCCACCCTGTATTTTCTTAGTTTCTCTGTATTATGGATATCACTATTCATTACAGCGGCCATAAATTCTACAGGATGGTTTGCCTTTAACCAAGCTGTTTGATAGCTTACAACAGCGTAAGCAGCAGCATGAGATTTGTTGAATCCATAATTTGCAAATTTCTCCAACAAATCCCAAACAAAATTTGATGTTTTTTCATCAATATTATTTTTGTTAGATCCAGTTAGAAATCTAGGCTTTTCCGAGTCCATAGCCGATTTGATTTTTTTACCCATAGCTCTTCTTAGTAGGTCAGCTTCTCCTAATGAATATCCAGCCATTCTACGAGCTATCTCCATTACCTGCTCTTGGTACACAATTATACCCTGAGTTTCGTCAAGCAAGTCATCGATAGATGGGTGTATAAACGTTCGCTCCACACGATTATTTTTTACATCACAAAACTTTGGAATGTTTTCCATTGGACCTGGTCGATACAGAGCCACAAGTGCAATAATATCTTCTATGCAATTTGGTTGAAGTCTCCGCAAAGCATCTTTCATTCCAGTACTTTCAACCTGGAACACACCTACTGTTTTTTGCTCTGAATATAATTGGAACGTTTTCTTATCATCAAAAGGAATATTTTCTACATCTACCTTAATACCTTTTTGAGCAATAAGGTCTACGGCATTCTTGATGACTGTTAATGTTTTAAGACCCAAGAAATCAAATTTTACTAAACCTGACTCTTCAGCCCATTTCATGCTGAATTGTGTAGCCGGCATTTCGGAGCGAGGGTCTAGATAGACTGGAACTAATTCATCCAGAGGCCTGTCAGCAATTACAACTCCAGCAGCATGAGTGGCAACGTTTCTATACAGTCCTTCTAACTTTTGAGAGTAATTTAGAAGCCTATCAACAACCTCCTCCTTTTCACGCTCTTCAATAAGTCTAGGCTCTTCCTTTAGAGATTCTTTTATTGAAAGGGGTTTGACACCATCACTCGGTATCATTTTTGCCAATCTGTCTACTTGGCCATATGGCATATTTAAAACCCTACCTATGTCTCTTATAGCCATCTTTGAAAGCATTGCACCAAAAGTAATAATTTGGGCAACGCGATCCTTGCCATATTTTTCTTGAACATACGAGATAACCTCATCCCTACGATCCATGCAAAAGTCGATATCAAAATCAGGCATTGAGACCCTGTCTGGGTTAAGAAACCTTTCAAAAAGAAGTTTGTACCTCAACGGATCTAAATCCGTTATAGTTAATGCATATGCAACCAGAGATCCGGCACCAGAACCTCTCCCAGGGCCAACAGGAATCCCCTTGCCTTTAGCCCACTTTATAAAATCAGAAACTATTAAAAAATAGCCAGGATAGCCCATTTTTTCAATTACTGCTAACTCATAATCTAATCTTTCAATATATATATCCTTCTTAGCAGAAAGCTCTCTGTTCTTCATCCTTTCTTCTAGACCAATATGTGCTTGCTTTCTTAATTCATCCACCTCATTTGTCGCAAACTTTGGAAGTATAGGTTCTCGCTTTTTTACTTTAAACGCGCAACGCTTTGCAATTTCAATTGTATTTTCTATTGCTTCTGGAAGATCTTGAAAAACCTCAGCCATTTCATCCTGCGAAGCAAAATGATGGTTTCTTGTCAGTCTGTCTTTTTCTTTTCTTTGATCAACAAAGTCTCCATCTGCTATGCACATTAAAGCATCGTGAGCGTCAAACATATCTTTTTCCAAAAAATACACGTCGTTTGTTGCGACAATGGGAATGTCTTCCTCATACGCGATTTTCAAAAAATCAGCTTCTGTATACTTTTCTTTATCAAGATAAACTCCGCTTTCACTCAAATGCCTTTGAACTTCAATATAAAAACGATCACCGAATATACCTTTGAATTCTTGCGAAAGATCCATGGAATCTGAAAATTTTCCAGCAAGTAAAAGTTTTCCAATCGGACCGTCTGGACCTCCTGATAATAAAATTAATTCATCGGAATATTGCTGCAAGGTTTCAAGTTTTACATGAGGAGTATCATTTCCAGCCTCAAGAAAACTGGTAGAGGAAAGTTTCATTAAATTCCTATATCCAACCTCGGACTTAGCTAATAACACTATATAGGCTCTTTGACTTTTCTCGGATTCCTTTTGTTTTGAATACTCTAAATTTAACTGGCAACCAATTATAGGTTGAATGCCCTTTTCTGCAAATGCTTCTGATGCCTCAAGCGCTCCAAAAAGATTGCCCCTATCTGTTATTCCTACCGCTGGGTAATTAAGCTTTGAGCTAATTTCAACCAGCCCTGAAATTGATATTGCCCCCTCCAGAAGTGAATAGGAAGTTCTTACTCTCAAATGAACAAATGTGTTTTTTTTATTCAATAATCGAAATTCCTTTTTATTTACTTCATTCTAATCAATGCAAACATGTATAAAAATTGTTTTGTGGGAATATTTTCAATAGTTAGGTCTTTTGACACTGAAGCACCTTATTCATAATTATTCAAATAAAATTTACCTTTGTCTTGTCCTGAATAAAAAGAAAGGATAAACAAAATTAGAACAAACTATAAAAGACCAAAAAAATGTCTGAGAATTACAAAAAATATATGGCTTACAAGCCTATAAATTTAAGGGACAGAAAATGGCCAGATGCATCAATTGATAAAGCTCCAGTTTGGTGCTCTGTAGATCTCAGGGATGGCAACCAAGCTTTAGTAGAACCAATGGATTCCACCAGGAAAATGCGTATGTTTAAAGCTCTTATAAATATGGGCTTCAAAGAAATAGAAGTTGGATTTCCATCAGCTTCCGAAACAGATTATAATTTTCTCAGGGAATTGATAGAAGGTGACCATATACCATCTGACGTGACAATCCAGGTTTTGACCCAAGCAAGAGAACCTTTAATAATCAAGACTATAGAAAGTTTGAAGGGCTCTAAGAAAGCAATAATTCATTTATATAACTCTACGAGCACATTGCAACGAAAGGTGGTTTTTCGGGAAACAATGGAGGGCGTAAAAAAAATTGCCGTAAATGGAGCTGAAATAATTAATCGGGAAAAGGATGCCCTTGAGGGCACTGATTTAATTTTTCAATACTCTCCAGAAAGCTTTACAGGAACGGAACTTCATTATGCTTTAGAGGTTTGTGAAGCTGTACTTGATGTCTGGGGTGCATCTTCAAAAAAACCGGTGATAATAAATTTACCCGCTACGGTAGAAATGTCTTCTCCTAACATTTATGCTGACCAAATAGAATGGATGAGCAATAATTTTTCACAACGTGATAGAGTAATATTATCTTTACACCCTCATAATGATAGAGGCACCGGAGTAGCGGCAACTGAACTAGCCCTAATGGCTGGTGCTGACCGGGTTGAAGGAACACTATTTGGGAACGGCGAAAGAACCGGAAATGTTGATATAGTTACGCTTGGCCTAAATCTTTTCACACAGGGAGTTAATCCTAAACTTGATTTTAGTAATATAAATGAATTGATAGAGACCGCAGAATTTTGTACACAAATTCCAGTTCCTGAACGCCATCCTTATGCTGGAAGCCTTGTACATACTGCATTCTCTGGAAGTCATCAGGACGCCATTAGAAAAGGAATGGAATATATTTCCAAAGCTAATGATTCAAGATGGGAAGTTCCATACCTCCCCATAGATCCATCAGATATAGGAAGAACTTATGAGGCTATAATAAGAGTTAATAGTCAATCTGGAAAAGGTGGAACTGCTTGGTTGCTAGAATCTGATCACCAAATCAGACTTCCTAGAGGGGCTGAAATTGAATTATCAAAACATGTTCAAAGGATAGCAGATTCTTCAGGGAAAGAAATAACCAGTAAAATGATCTGGGATATATTTTCGGAAGAATATATCTTAGAGGATCCTTTGAAGTTAATGGACTTTGAGACGACTCCTGCCAGCCGAAAATCAGACATAGAAAATATTTCTGCTGCGGTAGAATTTAAGGGAAAACTAAGGAAGTTTTCAGCCAATGGAAATGGTCCTATTTCAGCCTTCATTGACGGCATTAGAGGTGAGTTTGACCTCAAGTTTACACTTGAAGACTTTGGACAAAATACCCGGAGTGCTACTTCAAAGGCGGAGGCGGCAGCTTATGTGGAACTAAAATTACCGGATGGCACGTCTGTATTTGGTTGTGGTATAGATACCAGTATTACTTTGGCCCCTATAAAAGCTGTTATTAGTGCCATTAATAAGATAGTTTAATAAGACAAACTCACCTTCTTTAAAAGAAATTAAGAGATATTTAAAAATGTTAAGGCCTAAATCTTCAGCTATACTTTTAATATTAGCTTCAACCGTTGGTATTAGCTTTGGTGGCCTGATAATGAGGCAAATTGAATTTGGAAATGCGTGGCAAATCACTTTCCACCGAAATTTAGCTTTCTTTATTGCAATTTCTCTAATTTTGGTAAAGTCTTACCGCTTAGCGTCTTTTGGCGCATTAACTGCTGTCGGAAGACCTGGTATAATAGCAGGAATATTTTTAGCCATTGCTAATATATGCTTCATTCATAGCCTTAGTATTACTTCAGTTGCAAATACACTTTTTACACTAAGTGCAATCCCGTTCATTACTGCAACTATTGCCTTTTTTGTACTAAAGGAAGTCATTTCCTTCAAAACATTTCTAATAATGGCAACTGCTTTTCTAGGGATCATATTGATGGTTTTTGAAGGATTGCAAACAAATCAATTTACTGGCATGGCCTTGGCGTTTTGTACTGCCCTTAGCTTTTCTTGCTTTGCTATAATTCTTAGAAAGTACAACTACCTAGATATGATTCCATGCCTTCTGATCTCTTCTTTTTTTGTAATCGCAATAACTTATATAGTAAGTGCTGGAAACATTTTTATTCCTATAAAAGAGATTGCTTATTGCTTTTTTTGGGGCGGGGTTCTGTCGGGCTTCGTAAATTCATCATTTATTTTTGCAACTAGGTATCTTTCTGCATCTGAAGTCACACTTTTCATGCTACTGGAGTTCTCTTTAGGTCCTATGTGGGTTTGGCTGTTTCTCAACGAAACAGTTTCATCACAAACGCTTGCTGGCGGAGCAATTGTGATTTTCTGTGTTTCAGTTAACAGCCTATTGAAGTTAAAAGAATCACACTAAGAGGTCCATAATTTAAGTCGATCAACCTTTACCTTATATGAGTTACGTTTTCTGAAAAAAAAGTGTTGAAGCTTAACTCCTTACTATTTCTAAAAACTTTCATCTGTTGTGTGCCAGAAGCAACAATAGCATCTCCCTGATACAAATCGCAGGAACCAAAAACAATATTTTTTCCCTCTTTTATCATCTTAGAATATACATCTACTTTTCCTGGTTTGCATGCATTAAAGAATTGAATATTAAGACCCAGACTCAAACCCCCTTTTTCATTATTACTTAGGGCTGAAAGCAATAGAAACATTGAAGTATCTAAAATGAAGGATATGGTTCCACCGTGCGCTATTGTTCCCTTTGTGTGGCAAAACCGCAAAGGGATTACCCAAGCACCCCTTAGCGTTCTTCTTAGATAATTAATCTCAGTAATTGAAGGACTTAATTCCTCAACAACTTTACAATGATCTATATTTTCTGGCGTCAATAAAATCTCCACAATTGCAACCATTAAATAAAATAAATTTCTATATTTTTAAAGTGTGACATTTCGCTCTCATGAATCTATTACGTAACATCATAGATATTTAACATTTTTTACAGTCAAAATTTACTAAAAAAGACATGCGATATTTTCTTACATTACTTCTTTCTATTTTTTTGAATCTTAATGTTGCTCAAGCTCAGGACATAGAAATAGAAGTTGCGCAGCTTAAGAATTTACTGGACAATAATGCTGTATTAGTAGACATCAGGCGAGAAGAGGAATGGAAGCAGACAGGTGTAATATTTGGAAGTATGCTTTCAACTTTTTTTAACAAGGATGGCACGGCCAACATAAATGTTTTTCTTAGTGACCTAAGAGAAAACGTTTCAGCTGAACAAACCATATTGCTAATATGCAGAACAGGAAGACGTACAAAAGTTGCCACTAAATTTATGCTGTCCAATACCGAGTTTAAAGAGGTATTCAGTGTAATTGGAGGAATTACTGAATGGAAGAAGCAAGGGTTTAGAACAGTTTCTTACCCTTAATACTTGAGTTAATTTAATATTTTCATAATTAAAATATTTCTACTCAAAGATGCTTTAATATTAGACGGTCACCAGGAGCAAACTTAAATCTATATAAATCAGATTTAGAAACCCATACCCCTTTTTCATGTTCCATAAGCCTAATATCTCCCATCTTTTTACATAAATAATAATGAAGAAGAATATTCAAACAATGATCCCTATATGGCACTTCAATAATTTTACTTTTAATTGATATAGATACCTTGAGTTCTTCCTTTATTTCTCTTTTCAAGGCATCTTCAAATGTCTCTCCTGATTCTACTTTTCCTCCAGGAAATTCCCACTTGAGTCCAAAATCCTTTTTCCTATTTCTCTGAGCAATAAAAAATTCATTGCCTTCTTTTATTACTGCCGCAACGACATTGATGATTGATTTTTGGTGATTAATTTCCATTATTTCATTTCATTAATCAGGTATAAGTCTTTTGCCAAAAACCTTTACGTCATCCTGCTCCTCATAATGAAGACCCTTATAAAATCTTTTTACATTAAGATTATCTGATCTTACCAAGAGATTTATCTTTGGGCATCCTTTTTTCAACAATTCTCGCTCCACATGTGTCATGAGAATTTTTCCATAGCCTTTTTTTTGATAACCTGGATGAACAGCTAGGTAATTAATGATACCTCGATGACCGTCATATGCAGCCATTACACTTCCTATAATAGATCCCTGAATTTCCAACACTAGAAACATTTCACTTTGAACACTCAATTTTCTCTCGATATCTTTTTCAGGGTTATTCCACGGCCTAGTCAACCGACAAATTTTCCATAACTCCACTACGGAATTTTTATCTTCTAGCTTAAATGGACGGATTATATATTGTTCTTCACTCATTGTATTCTACTTCAAAATCAATTTTATATTCCCCTGAATCTCTAAAGAAAATTACTGATTGATGCATATCAAACCAGTTCAAACTGCTATCAACCTCTTTAAAAACCAACATATATCCCAATGAATCAAAAGTGATAGATTCTCCTGGCTTAATTTCGAGAGGGGACTTCCTTAGGTCAAGGTAAGGAGTATTACTTCTGCCAATATTATCGAATTTATCCAAAAGTTCATTATACTTATACAATTCCACAGTTTTTGAAAATTCAGAATGAAATCCAATGATATAATCACTATCACTTCCCTCGTTTGTAATAGAAAAGAAGGCTTCACCTTCACCCTTTTTTTCAAAAAATAAAGAAGGATGGTATAATATTAAATCTCTAACTGAAACCTCATGGGAATTTGAAGGGCCGCTAATTGAGACGAGTAAGAAACTCAAAAAAATGAAATAAAAACGCCCAATTTTTTTTGCCATATAAAGCATCAACAGAATCCTAAAGTTCACAATCATTATGATAAAAACAATAGAGAAGAACAATTAATTGAATAAACAAATTATTAGCTATTATCAAACAAAAGGCTAAAAGTTGATACTCATTTATTCTTTTGTTTATAGTTCGGTCAAAAATTCTGCGAGCGCCCATCAAAAAAATTAAAAACTAGCTCTCATACCACTTCAAAATTAGTACAAATTTCATAGAATACAAATAATCGGTAATTATTTTACTAAAAAAGAAAAAAAAGAATCGCCTTAATCAAATATTTTTGTCTTAATACAAACATAAAGAATAATGGAGAATATGAAATGCCTAAACTTTTAATTAATCGAAGAGAATTTACTGTTGGTACCGCAGCGATGGTGACTGCCTTATCATCCTTGCCAGTTGCTGCTGGATCAAAACTAAAGGTAGCTGGAATTTATACAGTTCCAATTCAGCAGAAATGGGTAGCAAGATTACATCTTGCGCTTGATGCGGCTGCCAAGAGAGGCGAAATAGAATATGTCTATTCAGAAAGCACCGCAAATACGGACTACGTAAGAGTTATGAGAGAATACTGTGATAGTGGCATGCAAATGATAGTGGGAGAAGCTTTCGGAATAAGTAAAGAAGCAAGAAAAGTTGCCGATGATTATCCAGAAATATCATTCTTAATGGGTGATCCTTTTAAACCTCACGGAGATAATTTTTCAGTCTTTGACAACTATATTCACGAACCCTGCTATTTGATGGGTATAATCGCTGGACACATGACTAAAGCAAATAAAATTGGAATGGTCGGAGGTTATGCCATTGGAGAGGTTAATAGACTTTTCCATGCCTTCATGAACGGAGCAAGGTCAGTAAAGCCTGAAATTCAGTTTAAGGTTACTTTTATAGGATCATGGTATGATCCTCCAAAAGCAAAGGAAGCTGCATTTGCTCAAATTGAGGCCGGTGTTGATATAATGTATGCCGAAAGAGCCGGAGTAGTTGATGCATGCAGAGAAAAAGGAATTCTTGCATTTGGTAATGTAAACGACATGAATAAAGAAGAGAACGGAGAAAACGTGGTGGTAACTTCAGCACTCTGGCACATGGAAAACGCGATAAATCATGCTATAGGACTTGTTAAAAGTGGAAACTTTAAAGCGGAAGAATACCACTCTTGGACAATGATGAGTGGCGGTGGCGCTTCTTTGGCTCCATTCTATGAATTTGAAAACAAAATTCCTTCCGATGTGAAGGCTCAAGTAGCTAAACTTTCGGATGATATTCTGGCAGGAAATTTTGTCGTTGAGATAAATGACGAAGAACCTACTTCAACGTTTTAAAATAAACTCTATAACGTGTCCCTGTGATAAATACTCATTATGGGGACACCAAAAAAAATGTCAGCCCTTCTCGAAATAAAAGATATTAGCAAAAGATTTGGAAATCTTGTTGCAAATGATAAGATATCCTTCACCCAGATGCAGGGAGAGGTTTTAGCTATACTAGGAGAGAATGGAGCAGGAAAAACCACTCTAATGAATATTTTGTTCGGCCACTATAAGCCTGATTCTGGTGAAATAATTTTCCAAGAATCAAAACTACCAGCCGGAAAGCCGGGGCATGCAATAGAAGCGGGAATTGGAATGGTGCACCAACATTTCACTCTTGCAGAAAACTTAACGGTTTTAGAAAATATCATTATAGGGGAGCAGTCATTACTTAGTTTCTCATTACCACAAAAGAGTGCAAGAAAGAAACTTCAAGATTTAAGTGATAGATTTGGGCTGCCAATTAACCCTGACACCATAGTTGCAAATCTATCTGTTAGTGAAAAACAAAGATTGGAAATACTCAAAACCCTTTATCGAGACTGTACACTTCTAATTCTAGACGAACCAACTGCCGCACTTACTCCTCAAGAGACTGACTCTTTGTTCTCAACTATCAAGCATATGGTCAAGAATGGATTATCAGTTATTTTGATTTCCCATAAACTTAATGAAATACTAGCTGTAAGTGATCGAATAGTCGTATTAAGACATGGAAAACTTGTCGGCGAAGTCGTTACTTCCAAAGCTAACCGAACTGAAATTGCCGAAATGATTGTTGGGGGGAAAGTAAATTATCCAAAAAAAGAAAAATCCTCCCCAGGTAAGGAAGTTATGAGGCTTGAGAATATCTCTTGCAATCCGATTAATGAATCTACGAAGGGATTAAACGGAGTGGATATAAGTCTTTTTGAAGGACAAATTCTTGGAATTGCGGGAGTTACAGGTAATGGTCAAACTTCTTTAGCTAAAATGATGTCTGGTCATTTAAAACCAAAAAACGGTGAGATATTTTTTGATCAAAAAAGAATAGAGGTTTTTAACCCAAAAAATTTTATGGAACTTGGAGTGGCTTACATCCCAGAAGACAGAAATATTGATGGGCTAGTAGCAGATATGTCTGTCTGGGAAAACGCCGTTATAACAGAAATATCAAATGAGAAATTGGGAAACACTCTAGGTTTCCTAAATAATTCAAGCTGTAATGATGCAGCGCAAATACTTTGTGAAACCTACGACGTAAGAACTCAGACTTTACAACAACCTGCAAGGTTATTATCAGGAGGAAATGTACAAAAACTTCTGTTGGGACGTTGGTTAATTAGGCAACCAAAGGTTTTAATTGCTTGCCAACCAACTAGAGGACTAGATGAAGGAGCAATTGCGTCGATACAGAAAATGATTTTGGATGTAAGAAAAAAAGGAAATGCCGTACTTCTTATAACAGAAGATTTAGATGAACTCCTTAAACTTTCTGACACTGTTTCAGTCATTTATAATGGGAAACTTTCTAATAATTTTTCCGCAGAAGGTTTAGACCGTGCTCGGGTCGGTCTTATGATGGCTGGGGAAGGTTTCTATGATTGACTTTAGATTAGAACAGCGGGAACATGTTTCACCTTGGCTCGTCTTTTTTGCTCCTATAGGGGCTGTGATATTTTCACTAATGATAGCAAGCATTTTGATCATATTGGCTGGTGTTAATCCAATTGAATCATATATTAAACTGTTTGTGGGGGCCTTTGGTTCAAAAAATGCTATTGCAGAAACACTTGCCAGAGCAACTCCTTTAATCCTTACAGGACTCGCTGCTGCCATAGCTTTTAGGGCAAAGTTCTGGAACATAGGGGCTGAAGGTCAACTCTATGCTGGAGCGCTTGCAGTAACTTTTTTTGGTACTGGTTTGATACAGTTACCCAGTTTCCTAATGATACCTTTTTTGTTTTTAGTAGGCGCACTTGCCGGAGGTCTACTACTTCTACCATTAGTCTTACTTCGAAATTATTACAAGGTAGATGAGGTGGTAACTACCCTATTAACAAACTTTATCATAATATTACTTGTTGGCTATCTTTTAGAAGGTCCTTGGAAAGATCCGATGTCTCTTGGGTGGCCACAAGGAGCATCCGTAATTGATGAAGGCGTCTTACCTCAGATTATACCTAGGACCAGATTGCATCTTGGTTTTATTATATCTATTTTCACTGCCTTAACTATATGGCTTATATTATCCCGAACTATACTCGGTTTTAAAATCAAAGCTGTTGGGATTAACCCCTCTGCATCGCATCATGCTGGCATTCCTGTGATAAAAACAATAATCATAGTCGCACTTCTTAGCGGCGGGATGGCTGGAATGGCTGGAGTAACAGAGACCGCAGGCTTAAAAGGTTACTTAACCTTAGATCTATCGCCAGGCTTTGGATACGCTGGTATTGCCGTTGCAATGCTAGCTGGCCTTAATCCTATTGGTATTATATTTTCAGGCATATTTTTAGCCTCAATATATGTCGGAGCAGATGCAATGAGCAGAGCTATGAATGTTCCAACATATTTAGCAGACGTAATCGTGGCCTTAACGGTGTTATCTGTCCTCATAAGCATAATAATGCTTCAATTTAAGATAGTTTTTGGAGGGCAAAAACGTGATATTTGATTTTGTGGAAATACTCTTTACGGCAGGATTTTGGGCGGCAACAATCAGAATCGCATGCCCCCTCATTTTTGCAACTTTAGGAGAATTGATTTGTGAACGCGCTGGGGTTCTAAACCTCGGAATTGAAGGAATAATGTCAGTTGGAGCAATGGTAGGATGGATGGCAGTATATCAAGGAGCTGACTTATATTCAGGTATTCTGATAGCAGCTTTCGTGGGGGCTATGTTTGGACTACTCCATGCAATTTTTTCGGTATACCTCGGTGCTTCACAGCACGTCACTGGTATAGGGATAACCATGTTGGCTTCTTCACTTGGTTTCTTTTCTTTTAAACTCATCTTACCGTATTCTACCACCCCACCAAAAATAGAACCCTTTCAGCCAATTGACATACCCTTTCTATCAGATATCCCTTTTCTTGGTGAAGCTCTTTTCCAGCACACCCCTTTTACTTATTTGGCAATCATTTCTGTGGTATTTATCTTTTGGTTAATAAACTCAACGCCCTTTGGGTTGTCAATTAAAATGGCTGGAGAAAATCCAATGGCTCTTGAGGCTCAAGGCATTGATGTTTTATTAGTCAGGTCAATGGCAGTAATTTTAGGGAGTGCACTAATGGCAGTTGGTGGTGCTTATTTAACTATGTCAGCTTTTGATGCCTTTTATTTTGGAATGGTAAACGGACGCGGATGGATAGCAATAGCACTAGTGATTTTTGCAACCTGGAAGCCAGAGCGTGCTCTGCTAGGAGCTCTTCTATTTGCAGGCCTTGATGCCTACCAGGTACGAGCTCAGCAGCTAGCGGGCGCGGTTATACCTTATCAATTTTTCTTAATGATGCCCTTTCTATTAAGCATAGTTGCTATGATAATAGCGGCAAAAAAAACAAGATACCCCAAAGCTCTCTTAATTCCATTTAGAAGGGGTGAGAGGCATTAATTTACGAGGATCCTATGAATGATTTAGTAATAAGAAATTGCTTGAACTTTGATCAAAAAAAAATTGATATTTTTATCAAAAATGGAAAAATTGCGGAAATTTCTGAGAGAATTTTGATTTCTGATATACCAGAAATTGATGCTGGAGGGCACTTTATTAGTCCCCCTTTTATTGACAGCCATTTTCACATGGATGCGACCCTAAGCTATGGTTTGCCCCGCATTAATCAAAGTGGAACTTTGTTGGAAGGCATTAGTCTTTGGGGAGAATTAAAGAAAGATCTAACCGCAGATGCGATTAAAGAGAGAGCTAGAAAATTATGCAAATGGTCCATAGCAAGGGGTACCCTTGGTATTCGAAGTCACGTAGATGTCTCTGGGGATAATTTGATGGCTGTCGAAGCTTTACTTGATATCAAGGAGGAAATGAAAAACTTCTTGGACATTCAATTGGTCGCTTTTCCTCAAGATGGATTGTACCGAGCAAAATGTCTGAACAACCTTAAAACTGCATTAGAAATGGGTGTAGACGTTGTCGGGGGGATCCCACATTTTGAAAGAACAATGTCTGACGGAGCATATTCAGTAAAAACGCTCTGTGAACTTGCTGAAAAAAAAGGTCTTTTAGTAGATATGCACTGCGATGAAAGCGATGACCCACTGTCTAGACACGTTGAAACTCTAGCAAACGAAACAACCCGGCTTGGTCTTGAGGGGCGTGTTGCAGGTTCACACCTTACTTCAATGCACTCAATGGATAATTATTATTTTTCAAAATTGATTGCACTTCTAGTAGAGGCAAATTTGCATATTATTCCTAACCCATTAATTAATATCACAATTCAGGGAAGACATGACACCTACCCCAAAAGGAGAGGTCTAACCAGAGTTCCGGAACAAATGAAAGCCGGCTTAAATGTGGCATTTGGACATGATTGTGTCATGGATCCTTGGTACCCCCTTGGATCACACGATATGCTTGAAGTAGCTCATATGGCTTTACATGTTGCTCATATGACTGGCGCAGATGATATGAAGGAATGCTTTAAAGCTGTCACAACCAATCCAGCTAAAGTTATGCACCTTGATAATTATGGATTAGAGAAAGGCTGCAATGGAGATTTAGTCATATTGCAATGCAAGAATCCCGTAGAAGCACTTAGGCTTAAGCCCCCTAGACTTTATGTTATTAGGAGAGGGCAAATAATCTCTTCAACTGATCCAGTGAAATACAAAATTAATACTGGAAAAGAAGAATTAGTGGATCTTATTTTTTGATATAATTATCTGATGGGCTTTCACTTACTTAAGGAAATTTGGCTATTCAAGGGATTTCGCGATCTTTTCTTGGCCGGTCTCCTTAACAGCACTGCCCGTTGGTTCGAGGTTTTAGTTTTTTCATTAATTACTTGGAATTATACCAACGATGCCAGTATGGCTGCCTTCTTAATTACTTGCAGGTTGTTATTCGTTGGTTTAGCTGGATTATTTTTCTCAGCTGTAGGTACCATGGTTTCAGGACAAACTGTAATGGTCACCACTACAGGTATTATTGCTCTATTCTGCTTAACTTTTTCTTTCATAATTGGCACAAATGTTTCTTTTGACTTATACGGCATGATCATAATCTCATGCTTAAGTGGGATTCTTTGGAGCGTTGATTTTTCCTTCAGGCGAAGAATGCTTGGTGATGCATTAACAAAAAAGCTAATGCCGACAGGAGTTTCAGTTGATGTTCTATCAACTCATGCAACTAGAGTGACTGGCCCCTTATTAGGCGGTCTTGCCTTAACCTATCTAAACAGCCAGTACATGATCTTACTATTAGCTTTGTTTTACATGGCATCTACCTGTTTCTTACTTTCCCAAAAAGATAAACAAATGAAAAATGGCAGGGAAAAAGGTTTAGTTTCCAATATAAAGAATGTTCTTAAGGAATCGGTGAGAGAAAGAAATATTCTTACTGTTTTATTACTTACCCCTATTTTTAATATCTTTGGCTTACCCTTTGTTGCTCTTATAGGGATTTTGCTCGTCGAAAATTTCAAGATTGGGTCCCTTGGGGTAGGTATTCTCACTTCCGTTGAAGGGGTCGGTGCTCTTTTTGGAGGATCATTGATAGCAGCATACCCACCAACAAAAAAGGCACTCTTCTTTAAATTAATGCTTGGGGTTCTCTTAGGTATGATTGTTCTCTCAGCACTCTCAAAATCCCTAGTCATTTTTATTATTGCTCTGGTGATTTTCGGGTCCAGTACAGCAGCATATTCTGCTATGCAAAGTACAATAATTTATCTTCACTCTTCAGAAGAACTTAAATCTTCAGTTTTTAGCCTTCTAACTCTAGCCATTGGAACTGGAGCAATCGGGGCTGCCAATGTTCAGTTCATGTCCTCAAAAACATCTACATCAAATCTAGCTATAATTATGGGAATCGAAGGTCTATTAATACTTACCTGCATTACATCAATTTTATTTATTTTCCAGAAAAGAAATGAGAAATCTTAAAAATTAAGATGAGTTTGACGCCAGAAAAATTTTAGTAGTTATCTTCTAAAACAATTCCTCTATTTGCAAAAATTTTTACTGGAGCATTTTCCTGCACATTACTTTCCTGCTGTTGCCAAATTTCCTGACAGTCCTTGTAAGCAGATTCATCTCTATATTCAAAAAGATACCCTAACCTAAAAATTCCTTCTTTATTCCAGATTCTAAGAACAGTGAACCTCATTAATCCCTTAGCTTTGAGCTCTTGCATAATTTTATCGCGAACTTCTTTCCATTTGTATAAAGCTAGCTCCATATCCGATTTGGTAGCAAAATCGGCAGTAGAATAGTTTATTAATTTAGCGTCAGACATTTTAAGTTCCTCTTTTATCCAAGTGTTATTTTAGGAAAACTGAATGTAAAAACCAATCAATTTTTGACTTTCTCATGAACCTCTATAATGTTTCCGTCTGGATCATAAAAAAATATCTGTTTCCATCCAGATACAGCCGTTTCTTCCCAGTCACTGTACTCAATATTTTTATCTTTCAAATGTTTCTTAAATTTCTCCAAATTATCAGTTCGATAAGCAATGTGACCTTTTTCAACCGGATTAATGTAATGTCCGGTCTTAAAATTTACCTCTAAATCTTTTTCCGCTATATGAGTTTGTATATTGCCATCCCCTACAAAACCAACACTTCCCGAATAGCCCTTACTTTTTTCCAATGTTGGCAAATCATCTACCACATCATCTAAGAAAAGAATATTCTTATAAAAATGTTTCATCCTGGATACATTTTGTGTAGCAAGATTTATGTGATGCAATTTAATTTTCATATTGTTCCTTTTCCCGTAAACCTAGCATAGTTTGCAAATCCAAATTCTTAACCATATCTTTAAAAGCCGTGGCGCCCAGACTAGCATTGGCCTTCCAATTTTTTGACGCACTTTCATCAGCATTATCAGATACATATTTAAAGCACATAAATTGAACATTCTTCAATACACAAACTTTAGCTATGGCATATGCCTCCATGTCTACTAAATCAGTCTTAAGTTCAGGAGGGCTACTTACAAAATTATCCCCACTACTACATGAAAGACCTGTTCGACCGAAATCAATAACTGATCTCTCTTCGAACGGTGTCACACCAATTTTAAAACCCAAAGCCGTCGCATCCATGTCTCTCTGAAAAAAATGAGACACTTCATGAAGGCCAAAAAGATTTTTTCTCAAACTCCCTGCTGTGCCAAAATTAATTATTAACTTCGGTTCGTACTTGCTTATTATTTCTAGAGCCTTATAGGTAGCATTTATTTTTCCTACACCACAATATTCTATACTAAATTCCGGCAATAGATTTCTTGGCAACTCTTCCTTTAGCGCAATAATAAGCAAAACTTCTTGCCTCTTATATAAAAGCATGTATCACCATAATTTCAGAGTAATAATTTTTCTTACGAATTTACCTTAACCTTTTACTTATACTAAGTTCAACTCTGCTATATTCAAAATATTAGTTTAATTATTGCTAATTCTTAACCCTAAGAATAGTTCCCTTACCTTATGTAAATATTTTAGGTATAGTTTAATTATGGAAAAAGTTTCTATTTTCGTTGATGTTCAAAATATCTATTACACAACAAAACAACAATTTAATTCTAATTTTGACTATAATAAATTTTGGAAATTAGTAACCCATCAAAGAGAAGTAGTTGCAGCGTTTGCCTATACAACTAACCGAGGAGACGCAAAGCAGATTCAATTTCAAAATATTCTGAGAGGAATCGGTTTTGGAGTGAAACTGAAGCCTTTTATCAGTCGTGCAGATGGTTCTGCCAAAGGAGACTGGGATGTTGGAATTACAATTGACATTATGGAATACGCAATTAAGTCAGATGTTATCGTTTTAGCATCGGGGGATGGTGATTTCGATGTTCTAATAAATCGAATTAGGACACTACATAACATTAAAACAGAAATATACGGGGTTCCAAATTTGACTGCTAACTCTTTAAAGAATGCAACATCTAATTTTTTCCCAATTAAGGGAGAGCTACTCTTGAGGTAAAAAAATACCGGATCACCTCAAAAACTTTACTTGATCGGCTTCTCTTAGATTAACTAATCTTCGTCATAAATTTTTTTATCGGGCTCGTCTGAAGTTGCATAGACTCTCATTTCTTGAGCCATAGTTATAAAAAATCTATCAGCTCCTATAGCTTCCAATCTTTCATGAATCAGCGCTTCACTCTCTGCAATCCAATGACAAAACCAAAAATCTTGCTCTCCCAGCCAGTGCTGAAGACATTTGACCTTTTC
>Ga0066861_10000095_pt1 | contig 21587 bp, 20 predicted proteins | sample ETN02SmetaG_3_FD_66434 | JGI IMG/M metagenome (GOLD analysis project Ga0066861, IMG submission 66434) | Marine microbial and viral communities from oxygen minimum zone, Eastern Pacific Ocean - ETNP2014F10-02SV257 | ecosystem: Environmental > Aquatic > Marine > Oceanic ... | reverse complement strand
TCGATCTTGGTCTAACGGTCCCATGAACATCTCGTAAAGCCGAAGGGTGTCGGCTCCATACTCCTTATACATCTCATCTGGGGTAACGGAGTTCTTTAGTGACTTTCCCATTTTCCCGAAGGACCTATGAACTTCCTTTTCTTGATGAAAAAATTTCCTTCCAACTTGTGAAACATCCGTCGCGTCAACGTACATGCCCCTTTCGTCTTGATATGCCGCAGCTTGAATATATCCCTGATTAAACAAGCGTTGAAATGGTTCAGCAGTGCTAACGTGACCCAAATCGAATAATACTTTATGCCAGAAACGACTGTAGAGAAGGTGGAGAACAGCGTGCTCAACGCCGCCGACGTAAAGATCTACGCCACCTGTTTCTCCAGACATCCAATACTTTTCAACATCTTCACTAACAAATTCTTCACTGTTCAATGGATCCAAGTATCTAAGGTAATACCAGCATGAACCTGCCCATTGTGGCATTGTGTTTAATTCTCGAATATATTCCTGGGGTCCATCGCCAAGATCCAGTGTTGTAGAAGACCAATCTTTTGCTCTCCCTAGCGGTGGTTCAGGCTCACTATTTTCATCAAGCGATCTAGGGGCCCAATCAATCAGTTCGGGCAACTCGACCGGCAACATCTCCTCTGGAACCGGATTAGGTAGCCCATCCTTGTCATAGACAACAGGGAACGGTTCCCCCCAATATCTCTGTCGGCTAAACAGCCAATCTCGCAGTTTATAGGATGTTTGTCGAGCGCCAGCACCATTATCTTCAAGCCAGCGAATTAGTGTGCTCTTCGCTTCAGTTATGAGTAACCCATCCAGGAAGTCACTATTTATTGCAGGACCATCGCCTGTATACGCCTTTCCATCCCAATCGGTAGGAGGTTGAACTGTCCTAATGATGTCCAAACCGAATACTTCAGCAAATTCCCAATCTCGTTCATCTTGGCCGGGGACAGCCATAATGGCACCAGTCCCGTACCCCATAAGAACATAATCAGAAATGAAAATGGGAATTTCTTGATCTGTAACAGGAACCTTTGCGTAAGAACCTAGGAAAATACCAGTTTTGTCCTTGTTCTCTTGCCTATCAAGATCAGACTTTTGATTGGACTGGTTTCGGTAAGCTTCGATAGCAGAGCGCGGATTTTCAAATCCTCCTTTCCACTTATTGTCAATCCCCTCAGGCCAATCATTTTCATGTAGGGAGTCAACCAATGGATGTTCCGGAGCGAGCACGAGGTACGTAGCGCCAAAGATAGTATCTGGACGAGTTGTGAAAACAGGAACTGTTGACTCCCCAGCTGTGAAGTTGATCACGGCGCCTTCACTTTTGCCAATCCAATTTCTTTGCATACTTTTTATCGCTTCGGTCCAATCCAGCCTCTCTAAGTCCTCTAGCAAGCGGTCAGCATATGCCGTGATGCGCATCATCCATTGCTTTAATGGCCTCCGGTAAACCGGATGATTGCCTCGTTCACTTCTCCCATCAACAGTTACCTCTTCGTTAGCTAGAACAGTTCCTAAGGCCGGACACCAATTTACCGGCGCCTCTGCAAGGTAAGCCAGACGAAAACTATTTACAATTTCTTTCTTTCGTTGGTCAGAACATGAAGACCACGAGTCATTTCCATCTAGAGCAATAGAACCCTCTTCAAGCTTCATTTCCAACTCTTCAATTGGACGAGCTTGTTTAAGATCAGTGTCATACCAGGAGTTAAATAGTTGTAAGAATATCCATTGTGTCCATTTATAATAATCAAGGTCTGTCGTTGAAATTGAGCGTCTTAAATCATGCCCTAATCCCAAACGCTTGAGTTGCTTGCGCATGTTGTTGACATTCGAGTTCGTATTTTCTCTGGGGTGTTGTCCTGTTTGGCGTGCATGCTCTTCAGCCGGTAGTCCGAATGCATCGTAGCCCATTGTGTGAAGAACATTATGTCCGGTCATCCGTTTATAGCGTGCGTAAACGTCTGTGCCGATAAAGCCCAAAGGATGCCCGACATGAAGTCCGGTTCCCGAGGGGTAAGGGAACATGTCCATAATAAATAACTTTGGAAGATCAATTCGCCCAGTTGAATCTGCCAAGGGTCCAGATGGGTTCGGAGCGTGATATGTTCCGTCTTTCTCCCATCGAGCTTGCCACTTAAGCTCTATTTCTTCTGCAAGATTAGCATCATATCTATAATCGTAAGTTGCTTGACCTGAGTCCATTGATTCAGAATAGAGCGTTCTAGCAGGAAACATGCGGTGTACTCTTAGAAAGTGAGTAACGGTAAGTTCAAAGCAGCAATTTTCGACTACGGCGGCGTGATGGCCAAATCGCCTCTCGGTCGCATAGAAATGCTCGCTACACAGTTTAAAGCTGATAAAGAAACCATAATCCAATTAATTTTGGGCGAAAATTCTGACTTTACTAATCCATGGTTTGAGGCCGAGTGTGGTCGACAGCCATTAGATGAAACCTTCGCGATAAAAATGCAAAAGATATTTAATCAACACGATTTATTATTTAATCTGGACTTCTTTAGATCCTGGGTCGCTGATGCTGTTAACGAACCAGACCTAATTATGGAACAATTGGTTCTTGAGCTAAAGGAATCAGAAATAAAGGTTGCACTGCTAACTAATTCAGTTCCAGAATTCTGGCCTGTGATCGAAAAGACTATCAACACCGGACTTTTTGACTGCATTATTGACTCTTCGATGGTCGGACTCAGAAAACCAGACAAGAGAATATACGAATTAGCCTCAAAAGAATTACATGTCTGTACTAGTTCTTGCGTTATGATTGATGACCTTGCTCACAACATTGAAGGCGCAAAAAACGCAGGGATGCAAGGTGTACTGTTCACGACATCAGAAGAAACCAAGTTGAGTGTATTAAGACATTTCCGAGGGTTAAATTAGGCCTTGACTGAATTACCTAAATCAATGAATCAATCTCTAAAAGCGAGTTGACAATAAAGGTGGGGGAATGCGTTGACGGCGTATCCAAATATTGCGGATTATACCAACATGAATCGATACCAAAATTTTCAGCACCAGCGATATCTGAAGAGAGGCTATCTCCAATCATCAAAACAGAACTTTTCCGGCTATGTCCCAAGAGATCTAAAGATGCCTGGAATATTGACGGATCGGGCTTTGACATTCCACACTCGCCGGAAATCAAAATAACATCAAAATACCTGTTGAGGTTGAAATTTGAAAGCCGCGCCTTTTGAACTGACTCAAGACCGTTAGTGATAAGGCCGACCTTGCTCCTTTCTTTCACATCACCGAGTAGCTTTTCTGCGTTATTATAAAGTCCGCCACACTTACCCAGATTGCTTTCATATGAATCGGCTAATTCCTCAGGGTTTATCTTAAAGCCCAATTCATCGCATAGTCGCTCAAAACGTTCAATTCGAAGTTTGGGAAGGGTAATCGTTTTGTTCTCAAAATCTGACCAAAGCCCTGAGTTGATCTTTCTGTAAGTGTTGAGCAGTTGATAACTCGTTTTGATCCCGTATTGTTCAAAAGAAGAGGATAGAGCCAATTTCTCGGAAAGTTCTGAGTTAAATAAAGTTGAATCTAAATCAAAAAGAGCCACTTCGTATGCCATATCTCTAATTTATACAGGCTTACCTTGCTACGGATACTTGAATGCTAAACGGGATGGAATTTTCCTATGTTAAATTAGTCATTTCATTAACGACTAGAGCTCTTAAAACTCAGTATCAGCCGGTAGCAACGACTAGTGGGAGTAATGTGTGGCAGAACTAAAAACATGGATAGAAACTAAAATTCTCACAAAAGGTTAAGATATTTCAATGGCAATCAGTTGGGGTAAACGACTTGAATACAGACTTCTACGTTGGCAGGCAAGGTTTGAAAGCGCTGTATTTGATAGAACTTTTCCATGGATAGCCGGAACCGTTGTTTGGATCATATTCATTCTTCTCGCTTTAGCAAAGTCACGCGAACTCTCTCAAACATCTGATTTGGCTGCAGTTATGCAATCTGTTTGGTTAATCGGAGAGGGCTATACCCCCGAATCTTCACTTCTCGGACAGAATTATCTCGCAAGTCAAGGCGGATTTTTGATATACCCCGTCGCTTTATTGACTGCGATATTTCCAACTGTGATCACTTTGATAGTCATACAGTCTGCTGCGTTATCGTTTGCGATAATTCCTATCTGGCGGCTATCGAGGAATGTAGCAGACTTGAGGGCGGGAACAAGTACCATCGTTGTCGCTATATATGGGTCATATAGTGCCATACATTCGCTCAATCTTTCAGGTTTCCGGCTTGAAACTTTTGCCATACCAGCGCTGCTCTCATTCGTATTGTGTGCATACAGCGACAAGAAATATAAATACTGGTTCATGGCGACGTTAGCCTTATTGTCAAGGGCTGACCTTGGACTCTTGATAGCTGGCTTCGGACTGCTCTGGATACTTGAGGGGAAGAAAAGGCTGGGGTACCAAACAATAGTCTTAGGATTGGCGTGGTCAACTATATTCATACTTGGAATACAGCCCTTGTATAACGGAGGGGTCTACCCGCATTTGGAAGCATTTACACAATATGGTTCGGGCAACCCTTTTGACGTCTTGTGGGGTATTGTAATCAATCCATTAACCTTCATCAACGAACTTTTCTCGGAGCCAAACTTTCAAGTAGCTGTAGCTCTACTTGCGCCCTTACTCTTCCTTCCGATGGTTGCTCCTCGGTTTCTATTGCCTGCTCTACCTTTGTTTGCCTTGTATCTTACGGCCGATGTGCCTACGAATGAATTGACTGAATCAGGTCAAAGGGTTCCCGTCATAGTATGCATGTTTGTTGCATTAGTATTCGCTCTTCGCAAAACTGGAAGAATAATAGTCCAACGAGTGAATGTAGATAGGACAGTCATAGGGGCACTATTGATAACAGCTTCAGTATTCTTTGTTTCAAATTCTGTAGCATCCCCATACGAGGACCCTTGGGAGTGGGGTAGGAGGCAGCCTGTTGATCAAGCGCGCCTTGAGGTCGCTGAATTAATTCCGGAAGAGGCAGTAGTTCGGGCTGCCCCGAAACTTCTTCCTTTGTTGACGGAAAGAATAGCGTTGTGGGAGTTTCAAGTGCCAGAAAATTATGATGATCAACTTGCTGAGGACGCAGTTCGTAACGTGGATTGGTTTATATTTGACAGGACAGAAGTGCCTGTGGCTTGGACTGGAGTAGATGTACTGGATTTCCAGTCTGATCTTAAAGTGAGCAAACGGTTCGTGCGCGTATTTAATGAAGCTGGAATTGAAGCGTATGTTACGCCACAAGCGGCATTGGCTGCTGGTTTAGAACCTATTGAATAACGAAGGATTCAACGACGTTACCCAGTCTTGATGTATGGATATTCTTTCTTATCAATTTTGCATGTTCTGCAAGTTGGCTTTGGTCAACGCTGCTAGTGGCATTCCGAAAATCTAAGTCTGTCATATCATTTATGGGCAATACATGTAGGTGTGTGTGAGGCACTTCAAAGCCTGCAATCATTTGCCCTATCCGGTTTGGGTTAAAAGCTCTCATCTGTGATTGACCAATTATTGATGCCACTTCAAGTAGGTGCCCTACTTTCTCCGATGGTAAGTCAACCCAATGATCAATTTCATCAATGGGAACGACTAAGCAATGTCCATTACTTATTGGGTTAATTGAAAGAAAACTAACGCACTCATCATCACGCCAAATAGCATGCGCTGGAAGGTTACCATTAATTATTTCTGTAAAGACACTAGCCACGTGTAGTCCTTTTCACTTAGTGAACATAAGCGTATGCTAAGTAAATGGAAGAACCCAATCAGACTCATGAAAGATGGCGCGATAACGCTTTTACGGTTCCTAACCTTATTTCAATTTTACGGTTAGCAGCTGTACCGGTCTTTGTCTGGTTGTTAATAGGGGAGAACCGTCCGCTGGCAGCGGCTGCACTTCTTGGTGTTTTGGGAGCTACAGATTGGGTAGATGGTTGGATCGCCAGAAAATTTAACCAAGTTTCGGAACTTGGGAAAGTGCTTGATCCAACTGCGGACAGAATAATGTTTTTAGTAGCTGTATTCACCATGATGATTGACGACTCAGTTCCAGTCTGGTTCGGAGTTCTTACCCTTGTTCGAGAGGGTGTTGTTGCAATAGCAGCGCTAATTTTGGGCGCACTCGGTGCCCGTGCTTTAAAGGTAACTTGGGTAGGGAAGACAAGCAGCTTTGGATTGATGTTTGCATTTCCTCTTTTTTTGCTCTCAACGGCAGTAGATGGGTCACAATCGACAGCATACGAAGTTATCGCTTTTGTTATAGGTGTCCCGTCGTTAGCTTTACACTACATTGCCGCTTTCGGGTATGTTCCTCTGGCAATAACCGCCTTAAGAGAAGAACGAGAGGAGATGCTTTAGTAGCTTAGTTCGCTAATCCTGCAATCAAGTGTCGAATCGTTCTCGATATTTGAATTCAAAATTACAATTGGATGATGTAAGGTCAAAGTATGAATATTCCTGAAAATCTCAAATATACGACTGATCATGAGTGGGTAATGATTGAGGGGGAAAGGGCTAAGGTCGGTATTACTGATTATGCTCAAGATGCACTCGGAGATGTCGTTTTCGTTGATATCCCTGAGCTTGGAAAGCGAGTTACCGTCGGAGAAACCGTAACCGAAGTTGAATCGACAAAATCTGTATCGGATATCTATGCTCCGCTAGAAGGAGAGATAATTGAAATTAACCAGGAACTTGACGATAGCCCCGAGCTCCTTAACGGCGACCCATATGGAGAGGGATGGATCTTTATACTCCAACTTTCCGAAACCGCTTCCACTGAAAATTTATTATCAGCTAAAGATTACCGAGAGTTGGTAGACGGTTAAATGTCGGAAGATGCTATAAATGAGGATCCAACAGAGACTTTGTCAATTGATGATATTGCAAGTGCCAAAGAAAAAGTCACTGCTGCAGGATTTGTAGTGACTGATGGTCCCATAGCTGGTTCAAAATATCTTCTTGATGACGGAACATCAACGTTAGGACGTCATCCAGAAAGCAGTATTTTCTTTGACGATATTACTGTCTCTAGACGGCATGCCGAAGTTATTTTAACAGGGGATCAAGCCAGAGTCGAAGACGTGGGGTCGCTAAATGGAACTTATTTAAATCAACGACAAATAGATTCGAGTCAACAGTTAGTCCCAGGTGATGTGCTCCAGATAGGAAAATTTAAACTCGTCTATTTCCAAGAAAGTAACTAGTGGGGGAGTCTCCTTCCTACTTTTCAATCGGTAAGCTTGTTAAATTGCTCGAAGCAGACTTCCCTGATATCTCAGTGTCAAAAGTGCGCTTCTTAGAATCTAAAGGTCTAGTTAATCCAGAGAGGTCAACTTCGGGTTATAGGCGTTACAGCGAAAAGGATGTCAACCAACTTAGATGGGTACTAAGCCTCCAGCGAGACCATTTTCTTCCACTGAAAGTTATTAAGGAACGCCTTGTTGGTGAAGGCAATGCTGAACAGTCAGAAACTTTTCAGTTGCCTCAACTCGATCCATCTTCTCCACCCGATGAGTCACTTGAATTCACGAAAGCAGAACTTCTTAAACGAACGGGCTTATCCGAGGACAAGTTAAAGGAATTGGATTCATACGGGATTTTGCCAAAGCGAAATCAGTCGCAAGGTGAGATGTACAATGCGGATGATTTATTTATCACTCAAATAGTTTCACGGTTTTACTCATATGGAATAGAACCACGCCATCTAAGGCATATTAAACGAGGTGCTGATGCCGAAGCATTATTAATTGACCAAAGACTTACAGGCTTACAAGGAAAGAGAGCTATAAAAGCAGTAGTCGAGCTCGCTAGGCTAAGCAGCGAACTGAAAACATTGTTACTTAGGAGAGCCCTTCACGGGAATACCGGTATTAGCTGAATATGTGGTGAGTATTTTCCGATAAATCCGGTTATGTTTTTAGTATGATCGAAATGGAGCTGGTCGGAGTAAGAGTTGAGTTTCCCGGACCGGCGCCAATCGTGCTTCTAAAGGAAACTAATGAACGCGGATTAGTGTTGCCGATTTTTATAGGGAACGCTGAAGCGAATGCTATTGATATCCATTTGAGAAACGACAGCCCGCCACGTCCCATGACGCATGATCTATTTGCAGCAGCCTTAAAGGAAATGAATGCATCGTTAAAGAAAGTTGTCGTGACCGAAATAGATAATAAAACTTTCTTTGCTGAGATACATTTTGAAACTGCCGATGGTATTAAAACTATTAGCAGCAGACCAAGCGATGCTATCGCTTTAGCTGTTCGTATGTCATCCCCGATATATGCTGAGGAAGAAGTACTTGCTACCGCCGGGCACAAAATTCGTGAGGATTCCGAAGATACCGAAGAAGATGTTCTCGCAGAATTCAGGGATTTTTTAGATGACGTTAGTCCCGAAGACTTTTCTGCTTAGATCCAACTTTGTATTTACAAAGTTGGATTAATTGGAAATCTTCCTTACACTCTTATTACTTACAACGACGTAATTTCTGCAATGTGATTAAAGGAAGGCAACAATGGAGCAAACAAACGTCGAGATGTCATTTTCGGGCAAAAAAGTTACTGAAATAGTAGGGATATCTTACCGTCAACTAGATTATTGGACTCGTACAGAATTGATATCACCTTCAATTGAAAAAGGAGAAGGAAGCGGAAGCCGTCGCCGATATTCCTATAAAGATCTACTGGAGCTCAGAGTGATCAAAAATCTAATCGATGGTGGTATTAAAGTTGAAAAGATTCGAGAAATATTTGAATATCTTAAAGATCAACTATCCCAAGATGTGACTAAAGTGAATCTCGTCATTTCTGGTAATAAGACTGTGCTCGTAAAAAGCGGTGACGAACTCATCGACATCCTACAAAAGGGGCAAGGTGTGCTGAACATTCTGCCGCTGGCAACAGTGAAGGAGGAAGTCGATTCTGCAATCGTAGAATTGAAGCCAACCGCTGAAAAAAACAGTGTAAATTCTCAGTTAAATACTGGAACGGGAAGCTAAAAAGCTCTGTGACTGAGCCGCTTCTTCAATCTCCACTCCACAACTTCCATCTGTCAAACGGGGCAAAATTTGCGGAATTCGGTGGATGGAGTATGCCTCTAGTTTATTCTGAAGGGACACTTCAGGAGCATAAAACATGCAGGACAGAATGCTCTATATTTGATGTGTCACACCTTGGAACCTTAAAGGTTTCGGGAAGCGATGCATTGATAGCTATTCAATCAACCTTCACTAATGATCTGAATCGCATTGCACCTGGACGAGCCCAATACAGCCACTTATTGAATGAATCAGGTGGTGTAGAAGATGATGTGATTATCTGGTGGATTAATGATTCTTTATTTCATATAATGCCTAACGCTTCTAATACGAAACGAGTGAGCGATTCACTGGCATGCTTTGAGGGTGATTTGAGTTACTCAGATGTAACCAAAGAGAGATCGGTTATAGCAATTCAAGGGCCCAAATCACGCGAAATCTTAGAAAAGACGTCTTCAGAACTTGCCGAAATCCAGAGATTCCATGTCAAGGAGGTTAAATACAACTCCTCGATCTTGACAGCAGCTGGAACAGGGTACACAGGAGAAGATGGGATAGAGATCAGTGTTCCTTTATCTACAGCTGGTGCTTTATGGGAGGAGTTAATTCAGCATGGGGCAAAACCTGCGGGACTAGGAGCTCGCGATACTCTTCGGCTAGAAGCAGGTTTACCTCTTCATGGAAATGAACTTTCCCCAACTATCAGCTCTATAGAAGCCAATATGAAGTGGGTGGTTGCTATGGATAAAGCAAATTTCTTGGGTAAACAGGCAGTAGAGGAAGAGATTCGGAATGGTCTCTCAAGAAAGCTCTTCGGGCTAAAAACCGATGGAAGACGGCCACCGCGTACTGGTCAAATCATTGTTAAGGACGGAAAGCCATTGGGTGAAGTCACCAGCGGAAATTACTCTCCAATGCTTGAATGCGGAATTGCAATAGCGCTACTCGATCCTGAAATATCTCTCGGAGAAAAGGTTATGATTCAAGGCAGAAGAAATGAAGAAGAAGCAACAGTAGTAAAGCTTCCATTTTATACTGCAGAAAAAAATCCTAAAGGTAATCGACAGCAGATTGCCTAAGCAAAGCATCAGCCAAAGTTAGGCAACCCATAGCCTCAACCATGGGTACTGCTCGGGGAAGCACGCATGGATCATGACGTCCTTTAGCTTTTAGCTCAATTTCTTCACCGCTCGTATTGACCGTCTTTTGCGAACTAGAAATCGTTGCCGTTGGTTTAAAAGCAACACGAAATGAGATATCTGACCCGTTGGTAATGCCTCCTTGAATTCCTCCGGAGTGATTGCTCGCAGTAGTGACATCACCGGATTTATCTAATACAAATGCGTCATTATGCTCGCTTCCAGTCATCTTAATACTCGCAAACCCGCTTCCAATCTCAAACCCTTTTGAGGCAGGCAAGCTCATCATCCCTTTGGCAAGTTCGGCTTCCAATTTTGAAAAGACAGGGTCCCCTAAACCAGCGGGCACATTAGAGACACGACACTGGACAATGCCCCCGAGGCTATCTCCATCTTTTCGGGCCTTTTCAATAGCTTTAGTCATTTTTTTCGCAGCAGTTGGATCTGGGCATCGCGTTGGGGAAGACTCGACATCATCAAGTGTGACTTTCTCAATTTCGTACGATCCAGAAATATGATGTATCTGATCTACCCATGCTAAAACTTGTATTCCAGCAGACATAGATAGAAGTTTTCGGGCTACAGCGCCTGCAGCCACGCGTCCTATAGTTTCCCTTGCGCTGGACCTTCCTCCTCCCTCATGAGCTCGGATGCCGTATTTCTGGTCCGTTGTAAAATCTGCATGAGATGGCCTGTATACATCCTTCAAATGATCGTAGGCTCCGCTGATGTGGTCCTGATTGCGAACAAGAAGAGCCATCGGACTTCCAAGGGTGAATCCGTTTTTCCAGCCACTGAGAATCTCGACAGTGTCTTTTTCATCGCGCTGAGTGACAAGGCTACTCTGACCAGGTCGTCGCCTGTTAAGGTCAATCTGGATCTCTTCATTCGTTATTGGAAGACGCGGTGGACATCCATCAATCACGACCCCTACCGCAGGACCATGTGATTCGCCAAAAGTGTGAATGCGGAAAATTGAACCCAGTGAACTACTCATGTGGACATTTTAGAACAGTTCTTGCGTAGTTTGCTGTGCATTAAAAATGAAAGCAAAAATTTCTCAAAATTACTCACACAATGCTGCGACTTTGATGAGAGCATTTTCGACAACTTCGTTTAGCGCAGGGTGTATATATAGGAATCCAGAGGCTAATTCAGAAACTGTCTGCCCAAATTTCATTCCTTGAATAAGTTGATGAATTAACGTTGAAGCCTGTGGCCCCAAAATATGGGCGCCAATGAGCAACCCAGTTCTAGGATCTGCGATAACTTTGCATATTCCAGTTTTTTCTTCCATTGCCCATCCATAGGCAACGTCCCCATACTCTTCAACTGCAACTACATACTGCATCTCTGCAGCTTGGGCCTCTTGCTCCGTGTAGCCTACTGAAGCAACCTGAGGATTTGAAAAAATGGCATGCGGGGTAGGACCTAAGTCCACTTTCATTAGCCTCTTGTTTATAAGATTATGAGAAACAACTTTTGCTTCAGCATTTGCAGTGTGTTTAAGTTGGGCAGGGTTTGTAACATCGCCCAAAGCCCAAATATTGTCAGCAGTTGTTCTCATGTGCTGATCTGTAACAATATAGCCGTCATTAGTGTCTATGTTTGCAGCTCTAACATTAAGTGTTTCTAAATCTGGAAGGCGACCAGTAGCCAAAAGCAACTCGTCTATCTCTAGAACACCTAACTTCTCGTCCTCGAAGTTTAGACGAATGCCATTACTGCCTTGTTGAACATTGCTAACGGTTGCTTCAAATCGTAAATGAACCTTTTCATGGAAGACTTTATTGAAACGTTCCCGAATGGCAAAGTCTTCCTTAGAAAGTAGAGTATTTCCTCTCACGAGCATCGTTACTTCGCAACCAAATGAGCTAAAGACATGAGCTAGCTCTACAGCAATATAGCCACCTCCGATAATACCAAGACGCTTCGGTAGTTCCGGAACCCGCATGATCGTATCTGAAGTGTGATACTTGACGTTAGACAACCCCTTTATTTCTGGAATAACAGGACTTGCGCCAGTCGCAATTACTATATGCTTCCCCGTAATAATCTCATCGTCAATGATTATTTCATGACTTGAAATAAATGAAGCTTCCCCATTAAAAACCGTAATATTCGGGAGGCTATGTCGGTACGATTCTCCCGCGCTTGCGATCGGATCAATTCGGCTAAATATTCGCTCCTGTATTGCCTGCCAATTTCCCGAATAATTCTCTGTAGTGATTCCTAAGTCACCAGAGCGTTTAATCTCTGTTAAAACATCAGCAACATAAATGAGCATTTTGGAAGGAATGCAACCTCTATTTAGGCAAGTGCCACCAAAAGTACTTTTCTCTATGATCGCTATATTAAGATCGTCGAATTCGGGTGTGATTATCGTATTTCCCGAGCCCGTACCAATAATGATTACGTCAAAATCTGTCATTTTGAGATCTTGTTTCAGTCAGTGTCATTTAAATGCTCTTCAACCAAATCTGCGCCTAGCATTGGATTTCGCGCTAGTTCTATGTCCCTATGCCGGCTTTTGATCGCGTCCTGAAATGTATTTTCTGTAAAGATATAGAACTGCTTGGACTCAACAGCTTTAAATACTAAGTCAGCAACGCTATTAGGGTCGAGCGCTAGATTGTAAATCTCTCTAACTGCCTCTTTGCGAGTACCCTGGTCATCTGGTTCATCAAGAGTATCATTGCTAGTCAAAATCTCCGGTCTGTTTCTCTCGCTGTCTAGAATGTTTGTCTTAACTAGACCAGGGCAGAGCACGCTGACTCCAACTTCGCTGCTTTTCTCTTGCAATTCATAACAAAGTGTTTCGGCAATGCTTAAGACTGCGTGTTTTGATGCGTTATAAACTCCCATATTTGGGTAAGAAAGGTGGCCAGCAATTGATGAAGTGATGATGATATGCCCGCTATTATTATCTTCCATAAACGGCAGGAAAGTGTTTAATCCATAGATGACGCCCCACAAATTCACACCTAGTACCCATTCCCAGTCAAGAACGTCAGATTCTGAAATCGAACCTCCTGCCCCAACTCCTGCATTTAAGCAAAGGATGTAGGGGGGCGAGAACTCTGAAAAGATTTGATCCCTGAACGAGCGGACAGAATCAAGATCTGAGACATCGACTACGATACCCGTGGCCAGAATCCCCTCGGACCTAAGTTCTGAAATTGCGATATCTAGAGCTGCCTCCTCAACATCACCAATGATTATGTCATTCCCTTCTTTGCCGAAACGAAAAGCTAAAGCTTTCCCTATTCCGCTTGCACCTCCAGTAATAACTACGCTGCTTCTTTCTTTAATCATTGTTCCTTTCTATCAGAGATGCTGAATAGGGGGCTAGTCTTATAATCATCAATCAAGGAGTTAAACGAATGGAAACGCTGAAAACAGCAGTTCTTTTTCCTCTTCGGTCAGGAGAGAGCGATCTATCTACGTTGGCTGAAAATTATCCATTTGAATTCTACTTGACTCCGTATCTTGAGAGTACTGAATTAAGATCCAGCCGAGGTTTAAACCAAGGGGTAAATTCTATGAAAATTGAAGAACCTTTGGTGCCCGACAATTACCTCAATATTTGGGCAGAATGTAACTCAATAATTGCTATGGACTTACCAAGCAATATTCCTTCACTATTTCCAAATCTTAAATGGGTTCAAGGTGTCTCAGCTGGGCATGATCATATCAACAGCGATGAATTGAAAAAAACCGGAATTGTATTAACAACTGCCAAAGGAATAGCCTCAGATGCCATAGCTGAATTCGTTTTCTCGCGGCTGCTTCAAGAGATGAAGCATTTGCGGAAACTAGACGAACAGCAACGAGAAAGAATCTGGCACGCAAAATTTGGTAATCAACTGAAAGGGAAAACGATAGGAATTGTCGGCGTTGGTTCAATAGGTAAAGAAATCGCAAAACGGGCTAAAGCATTCGAAATGCGAGTATTGGGTATCAGGAAGCACTTGGAATACGCAGTTCCCGACTCAGTGGATCGCCTTTATCCACTTTCTGATATCGATATGCTTCTCGGAGAATCTGATGTAGTCGTTATGGCTGCTCCCTCAACTAAGGAAACAAAGGATCTATTTGACGAATCTAAATTCTCCAAAATGAAAAAAGGTTCAATATTTGTAAATATCGCAAGGGGGATACATGTGGTCGAAACAGACTTAGCTCAGTACCTCTCTAATGGTCACCTTAGAGCAGCTATCTTGGACGTGGTCCGAAATGAACCACTAGGCGTCAACAGTGACCTATGGAGCGCACCGAACTTATATCTATCACCTCATTGCTCAGTTTCCTTTGACGACTATGAAAAAAATGCAATTGACCTTTTCATTCAAAACGCCATTCGAATGCTTGATGGCGATGAACTAATTAATCAGGAATTCTGAAACTATTTTCGTTTGAAATCCGGTTTACGCTTTTGTGAAAAAGCCTTTGGCCCTTCCTTCGCATCTTCACTCGCAAAAACTGCCCACCCATAATCATATTCATAATCTAGGGCTTCCTTCTCAGTCATCCCGCTAGTTTCGTGAAGAGTCTTTAAAATCGCCTCAACTGCAAGTGGTCCATTGTCAGCAATCATTTCAGCTATTTCCATAGCCTTCGCTATAGCTTGACCGTCAGGAACAACGTGCCCGATTAAGCCGATATCCTGCGCCTCTTTGGCTGAAATATGTCTTCCAGTGAGTAGAAGTTCGGCAGCAACTGTGTACGGAATTTGACGGGGGAGTCTCACAGCAGAACCGCCCATCGGGTAGAGACTCCATCGCGCTTCCGAAATGCCAAATTTTGCACTTTCTCCAGCTATTCGGATATCCATTGCTTGAAGAATTTCTGTTCCGCCCGCTATGGCAACACCTTCAACTGCAGCTATGAGCGGTTTAGAAGGTCTATATGACCGCAAGAGTCCTTTCCAATGGATCTCTGGGTCTTCCTTAGATCTAGCCCTCATGTCAACACCAGTATCAGCGTCATCAGCATCGCCCGACATGGCTTTAAGGTCAGCGCCGGAGGTGAAATTGCCTTCGGCACCGGTAACTATTACGCAACGAATATCGTCATTCTCTGAGGCTTCAACAAAAGCATCGTACATTCGCACAATCATCGGCCCCGATATAGCATTCATACGCTTCGGCCTATTCAAGGTAACAGTCATAACATGGTTTCTGATATCTACAAGTGCATCCGGCATTACTCAACCTTTCAATTATGAGTATAAGTTAATCTTGAAATTCCTCAATACTGGGGCAACTACAGACAAGGTTTTTGTCACCATATGCTCCGTCTATCCTCCCCACTGGAGGCCAATACTTTTCATCTTTTGATGAAAGTAGCGGGTACACAGCCTCTTCGCGTGAATAAGGAAGATCCCAGTCTGACGAAACCGCACGCTCAGCTGTGTGGGGCGCATTTCGTAACATTGAGTTCTCGTACCCGTAGGTCCCATCAACTATCTGATTGATCTCTTGCTTGATAGCAATCATGGCATCGCAGAATTTATCAATTTCAGCCAAAGATTCAGATTCAGTGGGCTCTATCATTAGTGTTCCAGGAACAGGAAATGACATAGTAGGAGCGTGGAAACCGAAATCCATTAAACGTTTCGCAATGTCATCGGCAGAAACTCCGCAGCTCAAGTTGATGGGACGAATATCGATGATGCACTCATGAGCGATGTAACCATTCTTGCCGGTAAAAAGTATGTCATAGTGTTCAGATAAGCGCTTGGCTACGTAATTTGCACTCAAAATTGCAGTTTTAGTTGCAAGCGTAAGCCCATCAGCGCCCATCATTGCTATATATGCCCAAGATATTGGGAGAATCCCCGCAGATCCCCATGGGGCCCCGCTAACGCTTCCAACAACACTTGCAGATTCTAATTCAGGTGCTAATGGATGAGATGGGAGATATTCACTAAGATGTTCAGCGACAGCTACAGGTCCGACTCCTGGACCTCCGCCTCCATGTGGAATGCAAAATGTCTTATGTAAATTTAGGTGAGAAACATCTGCTCCAAATTTCCCCGGTTGTGCGATTCCGACAAGCGCATTTAGATTTGCTCCGTCGAGATAGACTTGACCGCCGTGTTCATGAATAATTTCGCATATATCAGAGACAGTTTCCTCATAAACACCATGAGTTGAAGGGTAGGTGATCATGATTGCGCTTAAAGCATTAGAGTGCTGTTCTGCCTTATTCGCTAAGTCGACTAAATCAACATTTCCATTCTCGTCACAGTCAACAACAACTACCTTCATTCCAGCCATAACTGCGCTGGCTGCGTTTGTCCCATGAGCGGATGCTGGAATTAAACATATATTTCTGGATTCATCACCATTTGCGCAATGATATGACCTGATCGCAAGTAAACCAGCAAATTCACCTTGCGAACCAGCATTTGGTTGGAGGCTGACGGCAGCATATCCTGTTATCTTTACAAGCCAGTCTTCCAATTCCGATATGAGTTGGTCATAGCCTTTGCGCTGTTCAGAGGGAACAAAAGGGTGGATGTTAGCGAACTCATCCCAAGAGATGGGAATCATTTCAGTACTAGCATTTAGTTTCATTGTGCAAGAACCCAAAGGGATCATTGTTCGATCAAGTGCTAAATCCTTGTCAGATAACCTCCGAATGTATCGAAGCATTTCGGTTTCGCTTCTATATAAAGAGAACACAGGTTGCTGGCAGAAACTTGATTTCCTTAGGACGTTTTCCGGTAATGAGGACGGCACATTGGTTTGGAGTTTATTATCAGTGAAAGCTAGAAGTAGATTATTGACTATCTCTCGGTTGGTTGTTTCATCAAAGGAGACACCAAAATGGTCCGAGTCAACTAAGCGTATATTTAAACCACGTTGAAGTGCCTTCTCAACGTATAAGCCCGCTTCGCCAGGTGTTCTTACAGTTATAGTGTCAAACCAGTTTTCTGTTATAACCTCGTATCCTGATTCAGTTAGAGTAGCCACAAATTCGTTCATCAGAGAATGCGTGCGATGAGCTATATCTTTTAATCCCTCTGGTCCATGGTAAACGCCATACATTCCGGCGATAATGGCAAGTAGAACTTGGGCTGTGCAAATATTGCTGGTCGCCTTCTCTCTGCGGATGTGTTGCTCGCGTGTCTGAAGCGCTAATCGAAAAGCAGGATTTCCGTGTGCATCTATGGAAGCGCCCACTAGCCGTCCAGGTAAAGATCTTTTATAGCTTTCTTTTACGGCAATATATCCAGCGTGTGGACCGCCAAAACCCATCGGAACGCCGAAACGCTGAGAACTTCCAACAACTACATCCACCCCTAGTTCCCCAGGTGGCGTGAGTAAGGTTAAAGCAAGTAAATCTGCGGAAACTCCAATTAATATACCGTTTTCCTGATGCTCACGGATCCCCTCAGTTAGGTCCCTAACTTCACCTGATGCTCCTGGATACTGGTAAACAACGGCAAAGCAATCATCCGGCGCTTGATTCGGGTCGCCAATAACTACGTTAATGCCCATTGCTTCTGCTCTGGTAAGAACAACTGATTTGGTTTGGGGTAGGGAATCGATATCCAGAAGAAAAGTATTTTTGGAAGATTTCTGTACGCGATGAAGCAATGTCATCGCTTCTGCAACAGCAGTCGGTTCATCCAGAAGCGACGCATTCGATAGCTCGCAACCCGTCAGCTCACTTACAAGTGTTTGATAGTTAAGTAGTGCTTCAAGGCGCCCTTGCGATATCTCTGGTTGATAGGGTGTGTAAGCCGTATACCAAGCTGGATTCTCTAGAATATTTCGCTGAATAACTCCGGGTGTGTAGTTGTTATAGTACCCAAGACCAATGAGTGAAGTCTGAACTTTATTCTTTAAAGCAATTTCCTTTAACTGCAGTAGAGCTTCTGCCTCAGTAAGAGGATCGGGGAGTGTAAGAGGTTCTGATGCTTCGCGTATGTTAGTTGGTACCGCTAAATCAATAAGTGAATCTAAGTTCTCAAGGTTAAGAGCTTCAAGCATGGCCAGTACATCAGATTGATCAGGGCCTATGTGTCTTCTAGGAAATTCATTGCTTTTTATCATTTTAGGTACCTCAAATTAGACGGTGTCCCCCTCTGTCTTGGTACCTGAGAGCTTCGACATTAGTCTTTCCCCTTCGGTGAATGAATAAACATTCTTTCCAGATAGCTAATCAGAGCGGTTCATTTGCCTGAGAGTTTCGGGGGGACCCTTGCTCCTTCGGCGTCAACTAGGTTGATCTCTCCCGCAATGAATATTGCAGCTGATTGAAATTCTAGCTTAAATATTCTGATCGTGCCTTTTGTAGCTAATTAATCAGTTGGAAATGTTGATGCACGATCAGTTAAGCCAAATTTCTCAAACTTGCCCCAGAATCCATGCTCATATAACCCGTAACCGACATGATCATCGTATTCAAAACGACCAACGTGATCCACGATCCCATACTGCCCGATCCCTGATATTGATGAAACATCATTAACAAGCCCCTGAACTACTTCGTCTGGTCCTTGATACATTCCATGACGCCAATCCTCTTCAATGCCATATCCAGTACCCATAGCGACATAGTTTGCTAATAAAGGAGTGCACTTCATGCTAATTTTAGCTTCAGGAAAATGAATCATAGAACCACTTAACATCCTTGTTCCAGGAACTAATTCATGTTCATATTCTGGACGTCCTAGCCATTCGCTAGGCCTATCCGGATCATGCCAAACTCGCATAGCCTCCTCTAACTCTCGAACTCCCTCATTGGTTTCCTGAAGCATGTAAATAATCGCATGATCTTCGAAGTCAACTGGGTAATAATTCCATAATCCTTCCATAACGGATACACCTTGACGGATGCCATCAGACTCCTTTTCGCCAACAGGTCTCACACCCCAAGAACGATCTCGACTACCTCCCCAACTTTTCGGAGAGATATCCCAGCTCTGATCAGGAGTATGTAAATGGCCTTCCCAGCGGCCAAGTTGAGCGAACCTCATAGTATCAAAAACTACTTTTCCTTCTCTTCTAAGGTACTGTCGAGGTTCCTCAAGAGGATGGTGTGATGCAGTCCAGGTAACATCCAAATCAATACCCCATTCATTCTGTTCACATTTAACGCGCAAAGATTTAAGCGGGTCTAAAATCTCAATTGATATCGGGCCAACCTTCATGTCAGACCTATCTTGAAGTGGCCGTGAAGCTCTGACTACGTGGTGCTTGTCTTTGGTGCCAACTGCGATAAAGGCATCGGTAACCCCCAGATTTGGATACTGTCCCAAACCGAAAATCGTCATCACTTCATCAGAAGAACCGTGGAGATTGAAATAATAACGGTCGTAGAAGTTCCTATCACTAGTTGCTGGGTGTCGAATATATTCTGCGGTCTGGTGAACTGGGTAATCATCCCATGAAGATATGGACATGCTTCTCCTTTTATTGTCAATCTCTAGCATATTCGGAGAATGCATTGACCTAAAATTTGGAAACTAAGATCCACTTTCCTGAGAATTAAAGTAAACGTGCGACCTCGGACCATCCTCCGACGTTAGGGGGAGAAATAACATGGTCGGCAATATCTATAAGTCGCTTTTCAGCCCCAGCAACGACAACTGATGTATCAGCATGGGTTAACATCTCTAAGTCATTTCCAGCATCACCAACACTAACGATTCGTGATGGTGAGAAGTTCGAATATTCACACCACTGAACTATCCCAGACCACTTAGAAACGTTGAATGGTTGCACTGTTAACGAGTATCCATCAAATATTTGGTCTCTGTACAGAGAGGGATTAGCGAACCCGCTGTCACTGAGATCCTGAGAAACGCCTTCCAAGCTTTCTATTGGCACGCCAAGAATGCAGAAGTTAAGAATATCTAATCGCTGAGAGTAACTATCCAACGCTGGCACCATGATAAGGTCTGGTCCGATCGCCTCAAGATGCCCCTTGCTGGTAGTCGGGTTACACGCGTAAACATAACTATCGTCAGCATAAAGAGTTGGGGAAAGACCATGTGCGTCAAAAATCTTGAGAATCTCAATATTTTCTTGGTGGGAAAAGCAAACTGAAAATAATCTCTTCTGAATAGCAAAGTCATAACACAAAGAACCATTAAGCAAAAGACAAGGCACATGCCAACCAAAATTGGCAAAAGTATCTGCAACAATACGAAAGCGTCGCCCAGTTGCTATCAAAATAGTCACTCCATTATCTTGTATCTGCTCAAATGCTTTCAAAGATTCCTGATGGCACAACTCACCATCAAACCAGAGTGTCCCATCAAGGTCAGTCACCAATAATTGTCGGTTATCCAAAATTCGCCCAATCTCCAAAGCGTTGTTTCTGCAAACTACACAATAGATCATCTACACTACAAACATGTCAAAGAATCGTATCCCAGCAGTAGATGGGATGTTCACAATGAATTTTGAAAATCCCCAACTTATTGGGGGAAGAAGCAAAAGCACAGGAAGCTATTATTTTCCAAAGGATTTAAGTGGTTCAGATCCTGCAGGGGGAGATATCGGAGACCGTGAAGAAGTGTTCCTTTCAACCATTGGAACTATCTGGAGTTACACGACTGCCAGTTACCCTCCTGCTCTTCCTTACCAGATAGTTGAGCCCTTCGAGCCTTTTGTCATTAGTGCTGTAGAACTGAAGAAAGAAAAGATTGTTGTATGTGGACAAATGATGCCAGGAATAGAAATTGATGACATCGATGTCGGGACCAAAGTGCAGCTAGCCTTGGATGTTCTATATGAGGACGAAGAAACAGAACACATCGTTTGGAAGTGGGACTTGCTATGAGAGGTGAAAAGTGACAACTGCTGAAATAGCTGTACTCGGTGTTGGTATGCACAAATGGGGGAAATTCCCAGGAAAGACGTTTGTGGATATTGGCGTAGAGGCGGCAAGAAATGCGCTCGATGACGCTGAAGTCGAATGGGATGAGATCCAATTTTTATCTGGCGCCAATACAGTCCGAAACGGATATCCCGGATGGGTCTCAGCATCTACATTTGCCAATGCATTGGGATTTCAAGGATGTCAAATAGCTTCAAGTTATGCTGCGTGCGCCTCTGGTGCTACTGCATTGTCCATCGCCCGATCACAAATCCTCTCAGGTATATGCGAGGTAGCTCTCGTAATCGGAGCTGATCAAGTAGCTAAAGGTATGTTCGCACCAGTTCCCGGAGATCGCCCCAATGATGTTGATTGGTTGCGTTTTCGACTAATGGGCTTATCCAACCCTGCGTATTTCGGGATGTTCGCAAGAAGAAGAATGGCTCTCTACGGTGACACTCAAGATGATTTCGCAGCTGTTAAAGTAAAGAACTCAGAACATGGATC
>Ga0066861_10000089_pt1 | contig 22187 bp, 15 predicted proteins | sample ETN02SmetaG_3_FD_66434 | JGI IMG/M metagenome (GOLD analysis project Ga0066861, IMG submission 66434) | Marine microbial and viral communities from oxygen minimum zone, Eastern Pacific Ocean - ETNP2014F10-02SV257 | ecosystem: Environmental > Aquatic > Marine > Oceanic ... | reverse complement strand
TCGACAATTCCTCCACGTATTCCACCGGAAACACGTCCGCGCGCGTGGACATCACCTGTCCTAACTTTATGTACGCCGGTCCGAGTCTCGTGAGCGTCTCGGTGAAGGCGCGCGCGCGCCGTCGACGCTCGCCCGCGCGCGTCGCCACCCGCGCGGCGACGCCCCCCAATTCATACGCCACCATCACCGCTCGCGCCAGCACGCGAAGCGGCCGTCGCATGAACCACGCCTCGAACGCCTCGATGTCGTACCGAAGATTTCCTCGCCACGGCGCGTCGACCGTCGCCCCCCCGCGCGCGCGCGGCGCCGCGCTCGTCGACGCCGCGCGTCCCGAGCGCGCCCTCGCCTCCCCCACGAGCGCGTCCACGCGCTCGAGCTCGGCGCGCGTCGCCCACTCTCGAGAAAACGAAGACATCGTCGCCTCCGTCGACGCGCGCGCGTCCTCGCGGTCGCGCGTCGTCGTCGTCGTCGACGCCCATCTCGAATCGAAGGGGCGCCTCGACGCCGCGCGCAGCGCGACCGCGAGGACGCGACGACGCGACCGCGAGAGCATCGCGAGTGGACGATGGAGACGACGGTGACGATGCGGTCTATGGGGACGCGCGCGGGAGACGCGCGCGCGCGCTCGGCGACATCGGTTCCCACCGGGCGCGCGCTGTCGATTGGAGACGAGACGAACGGGCGCGAGAGACCACCACGCGCGAGCGAGCGAGGACGCGCGAGCGAGCGACCGAGGGACGGAGGATGATGCGCGCGACCGCGCGCGCGATGGTGACGCCTCGAACGCGGGGCGTGCGCGCGATGACGACGATGGGCGCGTCGGGACGCGAACGCATCGTCGGCGCGAGACGACGCGCGAATCGCGCGCGCGCGGTGGGTGAGGACGGGAAGTGGACCCCGGGACCGTTCTTACGACCCGATGGGTCGCCCCCGCTCGAGTCGTACAACGGACCGACGGTGTGGAGGCTGATGCAAGAGGAGCTGATCGAGAGCGGGTTGGAACAGATAACGCCGACGAGCGCGAGGGCGATGGGGGAGGAGGGCGGGTGGACGCTCGTGGACGTGCGGCCGGAGAGCGATTATGAGGCGAGGCACTGTTGGGGAGCGATCAACGCGCAGTATTATCGAGCGATTGATGCGAGCGATCCGAAAAATTGGGGGAAGGCGGCGCTGAGCGCGTTTGCGTTTCCCGAACGCGTGGGCGGCGGATACCTGAACGTGACGGAGAATGAGGATTTCTTGGACGAATTGACGGCGCAAGTGGAGTGGGGAAGTCCGTTGATTCTGTACGACGACGTCGGCGGCGTGATCGGGGAACCGGGGGTGGATTTTGAGAACGGCGTGCAGACACCGTCGTTGATGGCTATTTACGAGCTCGCGGCGCGGGGATGGGGGGTCGATAACCTGATGCACATGGCGGGCGGACTGGTGTTTTGGGACGAGGTCGACGGGTTCGACTGCGGTGAGGTGGTGGAATCGACCGAGGCGGATGAGGAATGACGGCGAGAAGAATAGCGCGTGTGAATACGGAAAAAACCAACGTCTCTTCTATACAAACTAATCAAAAGCTACGCCTATAATCATCTACCAACCCGATTGTTTCAAAGTCTCGTACACGTAAAAACTGATGGCTGAGCCCGGGGCGACGGCGGCGACTCGAGCGTTGACGCCGGCGAACAGTCCTCGAACGCCCTCGCGCTCGACGACGCGCGCGAGCACGCTCCGCATGGACGCCGAACTCGCGCTCTCAAACCTGAGCGTCTGCAACCGCGTCTTCGCCAAATCCAAAGGATGCGTCATCACCGTCGCCGTCGACGCCGCGAGCGTCGCGCACGCCGAACTCATCGTCGGCGACGTCTCGCCGCTCGCCGTCGACGCCGCCGCCGCCCCTCGCGCGCCGTCGTAAATCATAAAATACGCCGCCGACCACGGCCACCAGACGAAATTCTGCGCCCAGTACCCTCGAAACAATCCTCTCACCCCCTCCTCTCTCGCGATGGTGCGAATCGCGTGCGTCCAATTCCTATACGTCCCCGCCCGCGCCGTCTCCGCCAGCGCCCCTTGCGTCTGCAGTCGCTCCTTCACCACGTCCATGGGCGTGTACACCACCCCCGCCAACGCCTGCGCCCACATCCCCGCCAACGCACTCGCCGACGCCGACTCCCCGAACGCTCGTTTCCCGCTCTCGTACCCGACGAAATACGCCCCCGACGCCGCCGGCGCCATCGCGGCGACGGCGCCGAATCCGCCGTACAATCCTCTCCACCCCCCGTTCGCCGAGTTCCCCCTCCCGAGCCCTCGAACCTGCGCGCGCGCCTTGACCGTATCCATCGGGTGCGTCACCGCGCGCGCCACCGTCCCCGCGCACGCCCCTCGCGCGCCCTCTCGCGTCGCGTTCGAGCGCGCTCGCGCGTCATCGTCCCCGACGTCATCCGTCTCGCGCGTCATGCGCGTCGATTCCCTCTCGATCGCGTCGTCCCGATCGACGCGTTCGATCGAGACGACTTCCACGCGCGATGCGCGCTCGAGACGCGCGTCACGAAGTCCGACGACGCGCGACGCGCGCGCGTTCCCATTGCATTCCGGTCGGTCGCCGCGGTGGCGCCGCGATGACGTCGTCGCGCGCCCACAGTCCGCGCCGCGCGAGAAGGCGCGCGAGCGAGCGCTCGAGGGAGGAGAGACGCGAAGGGCGATGACGGTCGTCGCGTCGGCGCGCTCGAGCGCGATTTCGCGAGAGGGAACGCGCGAGAGGGAAGGCTCGAGATGGCGCGCGCGCGGGAGGTTCGCGCGGAAGATGACGACGACGACGACGACGCGCGGGAGACCGATGCGAGGGCGCGCGTGGAGAGCGGTGATGCGAGACGGTGACGACGAGCGCGCGGCGAGCGCGGTGGGGACGTCGACGAGCGATGCGCGCGAGGAGAGGGGACGACCCGGGGGGTTATCCATGGAGGTGAGCCGCGAGCCCGGGAGGGTGACGTTCGGCGGTGCGGGAGGGTCGAGAGTGGTGGATTTCGTCGCGGCGTGGGACGCGATATCGCCGAGGTTGGCGGCGAGCGGGAGGGAGGAGGTGAACGAGGAGATGTTGTTGAGCGCGTTGACGCTGGCGATTCCGAGGTTGCAGCAGATTCCGAGGGACGGCGAGAGGCGTAAGCCCGCGCACGAGCGTGCGGTGGACGTGACGCTGACGCTGGCGGATTTGGGAATGGATGCGGAGTGTATATCCGCGGGATTGCTTCGGGAGGCGGTGATACACGGGACGGTGAGCCTGGATGAGATCGAGGACGTGCTCGGGGAACGCGTCATGCGATTGGCGCACGACGTGGGACGAGTGCACGACGTGCCGAGCAGAGTGAGGTCGTACGATGAAAACGCAGCGGAACGTTTGAGGTCGTATTATCTCTCGTTTCACGACATTCGCGCCGTCGTGGTAGAGTTGGCGTATAACTTGGACGCCCTGCGAAACGCCGACGAGCTCGAACCCATCCAGAGGATGACGCTGGCTCTGCGAACGATGCAAATTTACGCGCCGATGGCGCACGCGTTGAACACAGGGTCTCTGTGCGCCGAGTCTGAAGATTTGGCGTTCAAAACTCTGTTTCCGACGTCTTACGCGTCGTTGGAGGAGTGGCTCACGGCGAAGAGTCCCGACGACGCGGTGATTTTGGACAAGACGGTAAAGATTTTGAACGACAAATTGAACTCGGATGTGACGCTCAACGCGCTCATGGGCCGAGGTGGGGTGAAGGTCTTAGCTCGTCGCAAGTCTCGGTACTCCACGATGAAGAAGATCATTCGAGATGGACGAAAGCGAGAGGAAGTGCACGATTTACTAGGAATGCGACTCATCTTGACGCCGCAGCCGGGAAGCGGGGCGGAACCTCCGGGGGTGGGTCAAGTGTTTTCAGACGCGACGTACGAGGAGATGGAGGCACGCGCGTTGAAAGCTGCAAACGCGGCGTGTTATCGCGCGCAGCAAATAGTGCACACGATGTTTCCGACGGTGTCCGGACGGACGAAGGATTACATAAGCAACCCGAAACCGAACGGGTACTCCTCTCTCCACAGCACCATCAAGGTGGCGTTCGATAAAGTGGGTGAGCCGCTCGAGGCGACGTTGTCGATGAAACGTGGAACGAGCGTCGAGATTCAGATTCGAACGGCAGCCATGCATCTCGCCGCGGAAGCGGGTAAGGCTTCGCACACGTCGTACAAGGGCGGCTTGAAGGAGGACACCGGCACCGCCGCTGCCCTCGCGGAGCTCGCCGACGCCGCGAACGATGCCGCGGAAGAAAAGTTTGGCGCATTCACGCAAGCCGATTTACGTCAACGCGGTGGTAACCACGATAGACTGTTCGACGCCTTCGATCTTAACGGCGACGGTCGGGTCACGATCACTGAGCTGCGCACGGTGCTGGAGACGATTTGGGAAGACGAAGAGAACGCAGACTTGCGCGAGGAAGCGCAAGCGTTGATGACGATCCTCGACGTCGATCACGATGGTACCATCGATGCGGACGAGTTCGCCAGGTTTAGGTCTTCTCTCACCGCCATCGCCGCCTTACCGAAGGCTGACGCGGAGACGTTGGCCGCCATCAACGCCGTCGCGTTGGTTTCGGTGATCGATGTGGACGCCACGGAGGTACCAACCGGTGATTCGATCGATGAGAACGCGGAGCTCATCACCACGGTGCGCGCGGCGATCACGTCGAGTTACGAGTACACCGGCAAAGTGGACCTCGCGGGACGCAAAGCGGCGGCAGCCATGAGCGATCCCGAGGGCGGCCTGGTGGAGTGGCAGCTTGTGTGGGATTTGATCAGAACTGGGCGAGCCGAGACCGCGCGTCAGCTGTTTTATCAGCGCACGACACGCGCGCCGGGTCAAATCGTGGTGTGGGAACAGTGGGCACGTTTCGAACTCCTTCAGGGTGATCCCGAGCGGGCGAGGAGTCTCTATCGAGCGGCGTTGTTGCACTGCGAAGACCAACCGCTCGTTCGCGCGGAAATTCTGCGCAAGTGGGGCATGATGGAGATGGCGTCCTCGGATCAATCGCGCAGCGCCGCGCACGAAGACTTGTTTTCTCGATCCGTCAACTTGCTCGTCGAAGCGAGTGCCGGCGGTAAAGTCGCGGCGGCGCAAGCCATCGCGGCGCAGGCGAAGACGTACCAGGTCTGGGCGCAAGGTCTCGCTCGTATGGGCGAAATTGAAGCTTCCCGTAAGCTTCTCGCAAAGGCGAGCGCGTTGGATGAAGATAATGCCGCCGTCATTCACGCCCTGGGTCAGATCGAAGAGACGCTCGGCGACGCTCGGGCGGCGGCGGCGACGTACGCGCGGGGCTTGAGCGCGAATCCCACCGACGCGCACTTGCTGCAATCGTTGGCGCGATTGGAGGCGCAAAGTGGTGATCTGTACAAGGCTCGACAGCTGTACGAGCGAGGCATCGAGGCCAATCCGGAAAATCATTACCTCAGACACGCGTGGGCGGTGAGCGAGACTAGACACCCCGACGGCGACGCCTCTGTCGCTCGCGAGCAGTTTCAAATCGCGAGTTCTCTCGCCGCTTGGTCCGTCAAGACGTGGGCGGCGTGGGCGCGCTTCGAGGCTCGGGCGCAGGACAACGCGAAAGCGATTGAGACGGCGAGAACACTCTACGAGCGCGGCCTCGACGCCGAGCCCGGAAACGTGGTGTGCCTCCTCGGCCTCGCCGAATGCGAACGCCGACTCGGACGCTACGCCGCCGCGCGCAAGATTTTAGAACGCACCGAACTGATGCATCCGAAGAACTGGGGCGTGCAATACGAGCGCGGCAAGCTCGAGGAGCGCGCCGGCGCCCCCGCGCAGGCGTCGTACCACTACAACCGCGCGCGAGAGCTCAAACGAGCCGACCGCCGCGCCCAGCCCCGCCCGTCCACGCGCCATCGCGGGAGTTCCGCCACGTGGAACCCCATCGACGCCTTGGAGCGCGAAGAGCTCGCCTCCGCCTCCGTCTATCCCGCGGCCCGAGTCGCCGCCGACGACGCGCCGCGCGCCGCCGACGACGACGCCGACGTCCACCGTCGCGTCTCGTACGCCCCTCGCCGCCGCGTCGTCCGCGCGCGTCGCGCGCGCCGCACCGACGAGTAGATCGCCTTGAAACACAAAATACGCGCGACGACGAACCCCGCGACGAGGACTTCCAGCCGTTCCGTCGCGACGCCCTTCGTCCTCGACGCGCCGCCCCTTATCCACGCGTCCGAATGCCGATCCGCATCCCTTCATCTCTTGAATCATTTCCCATGCTCACAGTATGAGTATCATGTCCGACGACGGTTCATTTTCTTTGCCCCATATCCAGACGCTCCATACTGATGTTCCATAAATATATTTCCATCCATATAGAGTGAGACACTAGCCCCATCACACCTCTCGTCGCCGTCCTATCCAGAGGCGCGGCGACGCGCGTCCCCGCGCGCGCGGGGCGGACGTCGACACCGACACTCGACGAGTCATGACCCGTCGAATACACATCCATCTCCGGTCTCGGATTCTCGCGCGCGCGCGCGCGCGCCAGCGTCAGCGCCAGCGCGCGCCTCCCGCGCGCGCCCGCACGCGCGCATCGTCGACGATTCGCGCGCGTCGACGCGGACGAATCGAACGCATTTATTTTTTGTGCGTTCATCCGCGCGCTCGACGATCGCGTCGCGTCGCGTCGCGAGCGCGAGGAGGGTGATCGATCATCATGGGTGCGCGCGCGCGACAACCGTCGACGATGCGCGCCATCGCGGTGGACGTCGCCGCGCGCGCGTTCGCGACGCGAGACGACCGCGAGGAAAGTCTCGTGGCGACGTCGATGGAATCGGAGGAGGAGGTCGGGGTGGTGACGCGCGCGATGACTCGCGTGCGCGTCGGACGGGGGCGGATGATGCGAAGAATTCGCGATGGGCCGCGCGGTGGGAGCCGAGCGGGCGCGGTGGATGACGCGGATGGGGATGGGTCGTCGGACGCGGTGGATGAGGATGCGTTGTTCAGCGAGAGCGCGATGGAGGGATCACTGCGAGGAGGCGCGAACGCGTTCGTGGACTCGATGGACGACGGTGGGTTGGAGACTATTAAATTCGAGTCGGCGCTCGCGAGCGCGGAGGAGGCGGACGCGCGGCTGGAGGAGGACGGGCGAAGACCGCCGACGCCGGGAAAGGCGAGGGCGTGGTTGGTGAAAGAGGGAGGAGGAAGAGACGCGAGTCCGACGCGAGGGGAGGAGGAGTCGACGGGGACGAGAGCGGCGGCGGGGGTGTTGAAATCACCGAAGAGGAATGGATCGATGCAGTTTCTCACCGCCGTCGACGACGAGACGCGATCGAGGCTCGTGGCGACGCCGGTGCTCTTACCTCGGGTGCGATCGATCGACGCGGGATCGCTTGGATCGCCGTCGGGATCGATCTCCGAGCGATCGATGGAGATCGATGGAGGGGAAACCGAGACGGGGGCGACTCGCGTGTCTTCGTCTCTGTGCGCGTCGTCCACTCTGTCCAACGCCTCGGCGTTTAGCCCGGTGGCTTCGAGAAGCGTGTCGAGAAACGCCTCCATGGTTGACGTCTCCAAGATGAAACATACTTGAGAATTCTTGGTGCAATTAATGTAATTGATACCTATCGTATGAATGTGTATTTCAAAGCTCTACAAACACAAGACCTTGCACGAAGGCGCGGCGCGCAGCCCGGCGAAGCGCGCGTAACTTGTTCCGCGCCGCTGCACGCCGCGCGAAGCGCGCGCCTTGACGCGAACACCTCGCTCGCGAACACCACCCACCATCGACGCGGTCACGCCTTCGTTCACCGCATCTTTCTTAACCTCGAATTCATCCGCCGCCACGTGCACGTTCTTCACCGCTCGACCAGAAATGTCGCCGACGCTCTTCTCCCACTCCGGATCCCACGAAACCGCCTCCGGAGTCGAGCACGCGATGGACTTGCCGAACGGACACGTCGCGTACGCGCAGTCACCGTTCTCAAAACCGGTGACGAAATGCTCTTCGAAGATGGAACGAAGGAGGTAGTACTCCTTCGTCGTCGGCGGGTGGAGCGGGAAACGCTCGGCGCGTCTGGCAAACTCTTCATCCGACACTTCGAGCTCGGCGTGCGCCGCCAGACCGTCGACCCAGTCGTAGCCAACACCGTCGCTGAATTGCTCTTTTTGGCGCCAGAGGACCTCTTCCGGAAGGTATGGATCCTCGGGCGTGTCAAACGCCTTTCGAAGGATGTACTTTTCCAGGTACGGACGTCCGTCGGCATCCTTCTTGTTGATGTCGATCATCTTGTCCTCCGGTCTCATGTTCATCGCGACGTCGATGACTTGTTGAGACAAGAGCGGCGTGCGAACCTCAATGCCCCAGCTCATCGTCGACTTGTTGGCGCGCAAAACGTCCCATTGATGCAAGCGCATCGTCTTGCGTCGGCACTCGGCGTGGAATTCCGCCGGGTTCGGCGCCTTGTGAAAGTACAAGTAGCCGCCGAAGAGCTCGTCGGCGCCCTCGCCAGAGAGCACCATCTTGAAACCCAAGGATTTGATGTGACGGCTCAACAAGTACATCGGCACCGAAGCTCGAACTTGTTCGAACGTCTCGAGGTGCCAGATGACGTCGGGCAAGGCGTCGAGCGCTTCTTCGGGGGTGAAGTGAACCTCGTGGTGAATCGTACCGAGCTGCTCCGCCACCTTGCGAGCAGCGACTAAATCCGGGGCACCCTTGATACCGATGGAGAAAGAGTGCACCGGTTCATCGGCACCGTACGTGTTTTTCGCTAGTTTACGTTGACGCACGGCGATGGAGGTGATGAGCGAGGAGTCTAAGCCACCGGAGAGGAGCACGGCGTACGGAACATCAGCCATCAAGCGCTTGGTGACGGCGTCGACGATGCACTCTCGAAGTTCGGGCAAGTTGGCCTCCTTGGTCGGCACGTAGTTTTCATCAGCCACCCACTGCGGGTTGTACCAACGTTCCATCGTCGCTGGCGCATCACCCTTCTTCACGTACACGTAACCGGGCGGGAAGGCTTCGTAGTTGGCCACCCCCGGGTCGTCGTGCAGCGTCTTCATTTCGCTACTAAACCACACGCTCCCATCCTTTCCGTTCGCCATGTACATGGGAATCTTACCCATATGATCTCTCGCCGCCACGATGACATCGTTCTCGCGATCCTCGATCACAAACGCAAACATACCGTCCAACTCGGACACAAAGCTCGGTCCGTGTTGCTCGTACAGGTGCCCGATGACTTGACAGTCGCTCTTATTCTCGCTCACGATGCCGTACTTTTCCCGTAATTCCGCGTGGTTGTAAATCTCACCGTTCGCGATGAACGCCGTCTTCTTACTCGCGTCCGTGAACAACGGTTGATCGCCGCTCTTCCCCGGCGCCACGATGCTCAGACGCTTGTGCACCATGAAGGTTTGCCTCCCCTCGTCGTCCACGCGCACCTCCATCCCGTACGAATCCGGTCCTCGATGACGCAAGCGCTTCGCCAGTTGATACACGCGCTGACGGTTCTTCCTCGCGTCGCCCGTGAGGCGCAAAACGCTGAAAATTCCGCACATCTCGCGCGCGCCCGCTCGGACGCGGGCAAAGCCCTCGAACCCTCGTTCGCTCGAACGCCGAGTCTCGTCGCGCCTTACACGACGCGTGGACGCGCGCGGACGACTTTGGGGACGACGTCGGCGCGGTGACGGAGGCGCTTTCGTTCGTGCGCGCGCGAATGCGAACGCTCGTGCGCGAATGCGACGTCCTCGCGACGAGATGTGACGACGGACGGCGGGTCGGGCGCGGGCCGAGGTGGGCCATCCCTGGGAGTGGCGGCGGGCGTTGGCGTGTGGGTAAACAGTGTGCGAGTCGATCAGATAGCCATACGCTCGCGTCGCGCGCGACGAGGGGCGAGTCGAGAGGGAAAGAGGACGCGCGCCGAGCCGTCAGAGACGAACGAGAATTTTTTTGCGACCGAGGATGGGGGTGGTGAGGGCGTCGACGTCCTCCGTGGCGTCGCGGTGAAGCTCGGCGGGAAGGCTGGCGAGGGGGACGTCTCGCGAAGCGTCGAGCGGGACGCGGAGGACGCCGTCGCGAACGGCGGTGGAGACGCGGTGGAGCATGTCGCGACGACCTTCGCCTTGAGTGGTGCGTTCGTCGCGCTCGAGCCAGCGGGTGAGCCAGAAACCGCGGAGGGTGATGTCTTTGAATATGAAGGCGCCGGTGGGGACGACGAGCGGTTGCTTGGACATGCCTCCGTAGGTGATCATGACGGATGATGCGTTGGGTTGAAGCAGTCGCAGCATGGTTTGTGCGCTATAACCACCGACGGCGTTGAAACCGAATCGCGCGCGAGCGGCGAGCTCGCGGGTTTTCGTATCCAGACGTAACATTTTACCCTCGACGTCCGGCACGACGACGCTCGCGCCGTCGGCGCGCAAGGACTCGAAAACCTCCTCCGTCGCCTCCGCGCTCTGTCGAGGTCGACACATGGCTATCGTGTGTATTCCTCTGTCTCTCGCGAGCTGCAAAAGAGCGCGCCCGACGCCCGACGTCGCCGCGTTGAGCACCACCGTCTCTCCCTCACGAACGCCGTTATCCTCCAACAGTCTGTACGCCGTGCACGGATTCACCGTCAACATCGCCGCTTCGTGCACGGGCACGTCTCGATCGATGACATCAAACACCTTCGCTCGCGCCACCACCTCTCGACGCCACGTCCCGTCGACGTACGATCGATTCGGGACCACTCGGTCGCCGACGCGATAGCCCGCCGCCGACGCCCCCGGCCCGCACGCCGTCACCTCCCCCACGCCCTCGTTCCCGCCCACCGCCGGCATCTCTCGCGACACCGGGTACTTGCCCTCGATCGCGTTCAAATCCGACGGATTCACCGGCGCGGCGAGCATGCGAACCGCGATCTCGTCGTCCCCGACGCTCGCGGACAACGGTATGGATTCCACGCGCAGCACCTCTCCCGGGGCCCCTCGCTCGGCGTACACGCACGCCTCCGTCGTCGCGAACGAGCGAGCGCGCACCGCAGACGCGCGCCATCGCTTCGCCGCGCCGCGCGCGATCGAGCGCATCGCCTCGACGATGGACGCGCGTCAGAGTGCGGCGCCGCGCGCGGGAGCCGCTCGCCGATGGATTCGTCGACCGAGCGGCGAGACGACGACGCGACGACGTGTGAGGCGTGTGAAAAGGCGTATTCAAAGTATTCCTGTCCGAAATGCGGGGCCAAGCTCTGCGCGCTCGCGTGCTACGAGCGGCACAACGACGGGAGGTGTCGAAGCGCTTTTCACGAGAATGAGCTCGCGCGCGCGATGCGAGGGTTGACGGCGACGTCGGAGACGCGGACGGCGATGATGGAGAGTTTAAAGCGACAGGCGTTCGCCGACGGGACGTTGGATCTCGCGTCCGCGAGCGAGGGCGAGGGCGAGGGCGAGGAGGAAGACGAGGAAGGAGACGGCGACGGGGACGGCGAGCGGTGCGTGCTGAGCGAGAAGAGTTTAGAAGTCCTGCGTCTCGGGGGAGAACTGGACCCGGAGAAGTTGAACGAGGAGGAACGCGCGAGTTTCGAGCGCGCGATCGCGAGCGGCGAGCTCGTGAAACCGTGGGAGGCGTGGTGGGAATCGCCCGAGGCGGGACGGCCGCGCGCGAGCGCGAGAGGCGCGCCGGCGGTGGCGGAGGTGCGCGAAGACGCGGAATCGACGTCGACGAACGCGAGCGCGGACGACGATTTGCCTCCTCTGGCGAACGAGGATGAACTTTTGGACCCTTTCGACGCGCTGAGCGGGGGAAGAGAGGCTCCAGAAGTTCTTCGATGGCACTGCGTCAACGCGCTCGCGGCGTACGTCCTCGTCAAGCGCGTCTTCAACGGAGACTGGCGCGATGAGGAATCGGAAGCGTGCGACGCCGCGCTTGATGCATCCATCGTCCTCGCGGCTGAACGCGTCGGTCCGATTCCCGAGGTACAGTGCGCGAGAGACGCCGTACTATCCGTCGTTCGGCGCGCGAGTCCCGCCGACGTCGCGCCTCGCGCCGCCGTCGAGCGCGCCCTCCTCCGCGACCTCACCGCCCTCTTCGCCGCCGCTCCCACCGCCCCGATCCGCGCGTTTCTCGATCTCATCCGGTGTCTCAGACTCGCCGCCGCGGTCGGTCCTCGCACCGAGCGCGCGCCGCGCGTTCGCGCCGCGCTCAAGGCGCGATACCTCGCCTCGCACCTCGCCGCCGACGCGCGCGGCGACGTCGCGCGAGACGTCTCGCGCACCCTTCGCGACGTCACCGACGGCGCGCGCGACGACGAAAACGACGAAAACGACGAAAACGAAAACATCGACGGCATCCGCGCACCGCCCGTCTCGTCTCGCGTCGACGCCGACCGCCGCGTGCCCGCGGTCCCGCCGACGCGCGCGCGCGCGCACACCTTCATATAAAACACACACATTAGCCCAACAAATCAACGTAGTTAGTCATCGACCGATCGTCGAGGAGAGACGCGCCGACATCCATCGTGTGCACCATTTTCCCATTTTCACGAGTCACGACTCAACGTGTACCCCCTCGTTCCCCCGCGGCTCGCGGCGCGTGACGAACGCACGCGTCTCACTGTTTACCCACACGCACGGTGACCGTTTTCCGCCACCTGGCGACATGCCCGCCATCATCGCGCCGATCGGGCGTCCCGCGGACTGGACCGCGCGACGGCAGAACGCGCCCGACGCGAGATCGTCGAGCGCGCGCGCGAGCGAGCGAACGCACGCGTCTTCTCGTCCCGGCGCTCCCGTCGAGTCTCGAGGACGACTCGCGACGCCGTCGTCGTCGTCGTCGCGTCGAATTCATTCATCGTCCATCCAAAGGATTCGATTCGATTCGATCGCGACGATGACGTCCTCGACGCGATTCCGCGCGATGATGGTCGCGGTGTTCGCGTGCGCGTTGGCGCTCGTCGCGTCGCCGCTCGGTGCGGACGCGGCGCACTCGAACGTGGTGACGAGAGTTCCCGATTCTACGTATACGACGCCCGGGTACGAGGGACCGTCGACGACGGGTCAGGGTCGATGCGCGTACCCGCAGACGTCGACGAATTACTTTGAGCACATGGGTCCGGATTACTGCCGCAGCAGTACGGGTCCGGATAGGGATTCGAGCGGCGCGCGGTGTGATTTGCAAGGCAGAGATGTCTGCGAACAATTCACGTGGGAATACAAAAATTACAAGTACAACGTGCTCGGGGAGGAATTTAAGCTTCCGGAACCGTTCACGGGCATTCCGCGCGTCGATCCCAGGAACAACAAGGAGTACGTCGGACAAATGGAATTCACGGATGACTACATCTCGTCCATCATCGGACAAGCGCTTCCGGGAATCATCATCGCGGGTCTTTTATTGGTGTCGATGATTTTGGTATTCATCTTCTACGTGTTGTCTTCGGTGTGCAAGTGCTGCGGATTGTGCAGATGCTGCTTCCGACCGGTGCCGTACACCCGCAAGTCGTTGCACGTGGCGAAGGGTATTCAACTTTTGTTTGTGCTTCTCTGCTTCTGCGGATGTATCGTCATTTACGTGAAATCGCCCGATCTCGGGGATGGCATCAAGTCCATCGCCTCCGGGTTGTCCAGCTCCGCCTCGCGAGTGGTGAGCGATGTCGAGTCTCTCAGCGGGGCGAACACCACCACGTACGGAGGAGGCTCGGGAAGTTCGTTTACTTCGCAACTCGACACCTTCGTGGACGCGGCAAAGACCGTTCAAAAGGAAATCATGAACACGGAAAATCTCATCGACTCGCGACGAAAAGATGTTCAAACGGCGGCTGACGTCGTCGCGGGCGTGCTTCTTGGCGTGGCTTTCATTACGATGGCGTTGTCCATTCTCAACTTTTGGCGCCTTCTCATCATCTTCTCCGTGCTGACGTCGATCATTTTGATTCTCACTTGGCTTGTCGTCGGTACTATGGCCGCGTTTGGCGTCTTCTTGGATGACTTCTGCGTCACGATTAATCAATATTTGATCGATCCGGCTTCTGTCACCATCTCCAAGCAAATCCCGTGCTTGTCCCCGAGTCAACTCGTCCAGTTCGGCAGCGAGTGGCGAGCAATCATCTCCAGAACGGTTCACGAGTTGAACAATCTCGTCTCAAATTACAACTTTCCTCCGGCTCCGGCTACCCCAGTCGCGGTCGGGTCGAGGAAAGACTACGTGTGCCCGCCGTACGAGTACCAAGAGCTCGGTGATTTGTGCGGTCCGAAGAGCTCCACCTACGCCAGGTGGGCGAACTACAACATTACGGATGGCGACTGGGTTTCTCCTTTCTGGAACGACGAGTACGTCAACTACGTGTGCGAAGAATACTACCGAGATACGCTCACGGGTTTGACTGATACCTCGAAGGTTTGGCCGAAGTGGGACTGCAGCGTCTCGGGTGGTTTCGCCAACTACAGCATCCCGGGGAACAACAACGCGAACACTTACAGGAACTCGACCAAGAAGATTACCGATTCTCTCGGCAGCTACTATGTGAGCATGAGTACAAGCAACAACCCCACAAGGCAGCTAACTGTGAACACTCTCGTCAGTAACTTGGAAACGTTTGCCAGCCTGGACACGACGTACAACTCCTTGCTCAAGTGCGAATTCGTCTCTGACATCTTGTCGTCCATCTCTCCGGGCTGCAACGACACCGTCGACGCCGTCCACATGTTGTGGCGAGGTTTCATCGTCACCGCCGTCGGCTATTTGTGCCTGTGGATCACCATGCTCGTCACCATCGGTCGCATGGCCAACGCCGACTTGATGATCGACGGCGGCAAGTTTGACGCTAAAAAGGCTGGTTTGGTGTAAATTGAACGACGCCCGAGACGTTTTCAAGCAGAGAGACGACGCGTCGCTCGCGCGAGAGCGCAGCGCGTCTACGATATTTTGTCTTTATGAAAGTCATCCTACAGTACTGTACAGTACGTATTAATAAATTGGTGACACTAATCATGCTAACGCACGTTGCTATAAAAATCATTTTACGTGCGAAATCAACCAAACCAAACGACGCGTTTACGAACGATTTTCGGCGCGCTCCGCCGCCAACGCCGCGCGTCTCGCAAACGTAGACTTCGCCTCTTCACTCCGATTCGCGAGCGCAACTCGTCGCGCGAACGCTTCAGGATTAAACGGCGTCATGCCCTCCGGTATTCTCGCGTTCGGAGCCTTCTTCAACGCTCTCGGAGGCGCCTCCATGCGCACCAACCTCGTCTCGTCCAACCCGTGCTCCTCTCCCGGAAACACCCGCAACTTCCGCATCATCTCCTTACTCCGCACGCACCTCGGCAGCATGCGCTCCACCGCCTTTCTCAACACCCACGTCGGATCCCTATCGAACATCTCACTCGCCGTTCGCGTCACCAACCCCCCGACGTACCCCGTGTGTCGATGATACCTCTTTTCCCTCAACTTTTTCCCCGTCAGCGCCACCTCCCCGGCGTTCACGACGACGACGACGTCCCCGCTCGACCCATCCCGAGAATACGTCGGCTTATCCTTCCCCTGCAGCGCGCGCGCGAGACGAGACGCCAATCGACCGACGATCTCCCCGCGCGCGTCCACCAGGCGCACGCGCGAACCCTCGAGGTTCGGGACGTTTCTCGCCAGCGCGCGCGCGGCGTCGCTCACCGCGCGCGCGCGAGGGGACATGACGACGACGGCGTCGTTCCCGTCGATGTCGCGGTCGTCGCGGTCGTCGTCGACGGCGACGGAGACGGAGACGCGCGCGCGAAGAGAGGCGAGGTGTGGGGATTCATTTCGCGTCATTCGATTCGATTCGACCGCAGACGACGACGACGACGATGTCGGCGGTGCGAGCGGTGCGAGCGGTGCGAGCGGTGACGGTGCGCACGACCTCGCGCGGGCGATGCGGGCGCGCGGGGACGCGCCGTGCGCGCGTCGTGGGGGCGCGCGCGACGATGGATTCGAGAGGCGACGGCGACGACGACGACGACGACGTCGTGGTGAGAGACGGCGATGACGTCGCCGTGGGAGACGCGGGCGAGGGAGGAGAGGGAGGGGGTGTCTCGCTCGTTGACGTCGGCGCGAGCGAGGCGAGCGAGGCGAGCGAGCGCGAGACGCGGTTGGCGAGGGAAATCATGGCTTCGGAGAGCGCGGTGGAGGTGGCGGAGGATGATTATCGAGGAAATCTTCGATTGTTTTTGGACAGCGCCGACGCAGAGACGTACGATGCGTGGTTACCGACGGGGATGTTCACGGGAGTGACGACGAATCCGGCGATATTGGAGCGAGATGGGGTGGAATGCGGCGTGGAGGCGTTGTCGGCGCTGGCGCGAAACGCGTTGGAGTTTGACGCGGTGGATGAATTCCAAGTGCAAACCTGGGGAGAGGATAGCGATGAGATGTGGGAAAATGGTATCGCGTTGGCACGTTTGGATCCGGAGCGCTTGGTGGTGAAAGTGCCGGCGACGATGGAGGGGATTAAAGCGGCAAACGCGCTAGTCGTGGACGGAGTTCGAGTGACCATTACGGCGGCGTACGCGCCGCATCAAGTGCTCGTGGCGGCATCTATCGGAGCAAACTACGTCGCACCGTACTTAGGGCGAATGAATGATGCCGGTCGTGATGGCATGGGGACGATCGTTTCTATGCAAGAGACGGTGGAAGAGTTAGAAAGCGATATGCGTGTTCTGGTTGCGAGTGTGCGCACCGCCGCCGAGCTTTCAAAACTTGCGTCAAAAGGATGCGACACCTTTACGATTAGCGAGAAGGTGGCCGCCGAAATGTTTTCCGATCCTCTCACGACGCAAGCAGCGCTCGATTTTCAAAGCGCTGCCCAGCGCATGGCACCAAAACCTCCAAAGAAGGAGAAGCCCGCAGAGGAAATCGTCGAAGTCAAAGACGTCCAAGATTCGGACGACACGGAGTATGTACCGGAAGAAAGCGATGCGAATGCGGCCTAAATCTCGTCTCGGTGCATCCTGGTCGATTTCGCGCCCTGCTCGATCAATGAACGAATTCAATTATCGACCTTCTTTTCGCCAGCGCGGCGCTACCTATTTGCGTTTGTTAACAAGACATGTATCAGAACAACTTCTTCGTAAAGACGTTCGAGTCCCCTGACGCCGTGAAAGCGCGCACTCCATCGAGTCTAAGAATCGATGTACGTCTTGTGCCGAAGGGAGCTCGCCGTCGACCCACATCGAGCGGCGCGCCGGCGAGTAGACGGCAGGCCCCTGCCACATGGGATCGAGCAATCGCCAATCGTTCGAAGTCGCCCGCGGTGGATGATGAAACACCACAGACCGTAGCTCAACGTCATCGTTGATGTTTTGCTCCAACGCTGAAACAAGATCCGCCAAGTCGCACATCGTGGAGTAGACTTCGGAATGTTTAGCTCGGAAAGCAGTGGGCGTCAACTTTTGCGAAGAGGTCGCTTCAGATTTGGCGTCGGGCCGCGTCTCACTCTTCTGAGGGTCGACGTTCATGGGAAGAGGAAACTGTTTCTAGATTGAGTCTTCTGGATGCGCGACCGGGAATGAACGTGGAATGCAAACAACCATCTACTGTAGGGTGGTGTGAATAACGACGTCGGACGAAACACATTGTACAATACATCGGGGACTAATTCGTGTTAAGTGGCGGGATTAACTGCTGGTGGCGCCGAACCCTGCGCGATACCCATAGTTTTTATGTACTTTGGTGGAAGCAACCTCACAGACTTCAAAGCATCGGAGACCAGCGACATGTAGTACACGCACCAGAAAGTAGTGCGCCGCACGTCGCGATCGCGGATTGGCTCCATTGCGGGGATATCGAATGTATGGAGCATATCACCGATCGCGCCACTTTCAATAGTGTAAGGTGTCCGCTTTTCCAAAACTTTGTGTTCTGGGATATCCGTGCTCGTCCACTGTGTGTCGGGCTTTGAGGGTGCCTCCCTTCGCGCCGCCGGCTTTTTCTGCTTTTTCCGAGGCAAGGACGGGCCGCTGTTCGCCAAGACGGTCAGTTGTTCAATGAGTTCCGCTTCATCAATGTTGGGACTCGAAGCGCGTGCTGGTCGTTTTGATTTTGCCGCGTATCTGTCAGACACCCTCAAATTTCGCTCTGCTATGTCGTGCGTTCCGAGCTCCACCAGTGAGCTACTCTCCACGTAAAATTCTGACATTTGACGCATCTTTTTACCCTTGGTAGAACGCTGGCGTTCGTCAATCTGTGGCTTGAGTATGTTGACTTTTATCACCGGAGACTCGTGGTGTCGTTCAGCCTCTGCGGGTTCTTCTTTCTGGAGCCGTTTGTTCGGCTCCTTGCGTTTGCGCCCATCGCTGTTGTGATCAGTCCCACTCTTTTTGTTGACGGCGTTGCCGGCGCGATTACCCACGGACCGAACCGCCTTGCTGTCCGCGTTCTTTTTGTTTTCATGTCCCTTATTCGTGCGACCTTCCGTGGCCGGGATAGTGGATAGCCTTTCTGTTGAGGCCGATGTTTCCAACGCGCTGTTACTCGCCCCCTTCGCCCGCGCCTCCCTCACCTTCATGTACTTCATCATCTCCCTCGACGGGTTCAACCCTTGAGGCACACGCAACACCAATCTCTCTTTACCACCCTCGAAGTCGATCTGCCACGGTTTGGTCGTCGTCAGCGCCCCGAACAACTCGACGTTTGGCAACAAAATCGTACCCCACAACACCTCCACTCCTTCGTCGTCGGCGGGCAGGCCCGTCAATCGCGCGCAAAAGTCCCCCACCGTCTCCCCGACGTACACCGGTATCGAAGACGGGGCGTACTCCGGCAACCCACCGTCCGAGCCTCTCACACTCACCGGCGCATCCCTCTTTCTTCTCGTCGCGGCCTATCGAGAGCGTCGCGCGCGTTCCGCGAGATTCGTCAGTCGCGCGCCCTTCTCACGCCTCACCTCGCGCGCCTCGCGCGCGATTCACCCATCGACGCTCCCACGCGCGCCGATTCGATCTCCTTCACCCCGTCCCGACGTCCACCCCGCGTCCGCCGCGTCCGCGCGTCCGCGCGCGATCGAAAAAGACGCGGTCGCGTCGAGACAATCACGCCGCGATTCTCATCCCTCGTCGTCGTCGTCGTCGCGCACCTTGGACTCGATCGATAACAGGACGTGTCCCAACACCGCCGTCCCGCGGTTCGACCCCTCACCGCGCGCGCTCGCGTGCGCCATGGCTCTCCGCGCGCGCGATTCTCACGAAGGGTCGAATGACATGAAATGAAATGAAACGAAATGAAATGAGTCGCGGCAGTGTCGGTCGCGGTCGTCCCCGCGCGCGAAATGCGAGCGATGGCGACGGGAACGAGCGCGGGAAGACGCGCGTCGCCGGCGGTGGCGAGGTCCGCGCGCGCGCGTGGGCGAGGAGGCGCGCGAACGATGACGACGCGCGCGACGTCGATCGCGAACGAATCGTCGGAGATGGACGCGCTCCGAGGGATCGAGATCGCGCGCGCGGTGGATGGAAAGACGGTGATCGCGGGGGGGGAGGCGATTCCGGGCGAAGGGCGCGTCGCCGCGCTCTTCTTGACGCAGTTTGGTGATTTCGATTCGTGGGAGTTGGCGCAGCGCGCGACGGACGACTTGGGGACGCTGCGAGAGGCGAACGTGCGAGTGGTGGCGATCGGTATCGGAAGCGTGGACGCGGCGAAGGAATTCGCGAAGCGCACGAATTTTCCGCTGGAGAATCTGTACGCGGACGTGGATGCGAAGTGTCACGCGGCGTTGGGCTTCGCGCCGGGAATGGGACGAAAGGGGGGAGAGTTCGAGTGGATCGAGGATAAGATGCCTTTCGTGAACGGATACGCGAAATTATTGCTCATGTGCGCTGGAATTGGATCTCCGGGAACGCTACCCGCGGTGTTCGGGGGATACTTTGGGAGCAAGTATAAGGATGAAATCTTTCGCGAGGGATCAAACGTGGACGTGCCGACGATTCGCAAGGCTATGAAGCTCACGCTTGGAGACGGGTATTTGCGCCCATTTGAGCTCGCGACGCTGCGTTTAAATAACATGATACAAATTCTTGGTAATTGGGAGGCTCTGGCGCCGACTGATAGCGAGTTGCTCGTGCAGCGAGGCGGCGTCATCGTCTTTGACGACGGCAAGGCGGCGTTCAGACACGACGACCAGGGAATTTTGGGTTTTTGCCCGGCGTCTAGAGTGGTGGAAAAGGCTCTGAGCGACGATCCTTCGGCTCCGCCGGATCCAATCGCGACTTTGCACCTCGCTGCCGAATCGAGACGCGCGTATGTGGACGATATTTTTACCTCTATTTCTGCGCTCGAAAAATCTAAAAACGCAGACAACGTCAAGGGTGAAGAATTGACGGGAAAATGGCGCTTGATTTACACGACTGGAACGAAGAAAGTTGCCGCCAACGTCAATCGCACGGGCGGAGGAAGCTACTTCCCCGTGCCCGCGGTGCAATCTTTCGACTTGAACTCTGGGCGCATCCGAAATGGAATCTACCTCGGTCCGCTCAAGTTTTTCTTCGACGGTCCGTTCATCTGGCGCGACAAATTGAGAATGCTCGAATTCACCTTCACGCGCGTGAGTTTAGCGTTCGGATCTCTCGGACCGTGGTCTAAGGACATCGACGACGGTAAGTGGGAGGCGGTCAAAGCGACTGAACAGAGTGCGAGTTCGGGACAAGGCAAAATAGAAAAGTCAGATGTGAAAGCTTCAAAGCCCGGGGCGAACCCATTCTTTAAATTTGTTTACACCGACGACAAGTGCATCGCGGCACGCGGTCGCGGTGGTGGGTTGGCGCTGTGGGCCCGCATCGGGGACCCAGAGACGGACGCCCAAACGTAGATACACATTAAAACTGAAATTTAATCTCATCGCACATACGCGCTCACGTACTCACGCTCCGTCGGACAACACTCCATGAGCGTGTACAGAACGCCCATGGTCTTCATTTTCGTCGCGTTCTCAAAGCCCTTCCCGGTAGTTATCTTGTGCAAACCGTCGCACACGCTCGGAATGAACTGCGTGAAACGATCCGTCGCAAAGCGCAGCATGACGTCGATCAATTCAACGATGCGAACGACGATATCCTCGCGCCACCCCGCCTCGACAAATGCGTCGAGTTGTCTCAAAGCGGGGATGAGCATGTTATCGAGATTCTCGCGCACGATGTCCTCGAAATTCTTCACCGAACGCACGATGTCTTCTCCTACTTCGCGCACATCGCTAATTTCGTCGCGAAAAGCTCCGAGTACGTAGGGCGTCACCCTCGCCGCGACGATCGCTCCGACGGAGGTCTCATCGCCGATCAGTTTTCCACACAGTCTGACGAGCTCCATGCGCACGAAAGGAGACGGATCACACGCGATCTCAGCGAAATAATTTCGTTTGCGCTCGTCCCCGCCGGTGAGATGCGCGACGACGACGCGCGCGTCGACAAACGCGCACATTCGAGTCAACGCGCGAAGAGCCTCGACCCGAACTTTACTCGACCGATGCCTCAGCGCCGGCGCCACGATTTCTTCCACCACGCTCGCGCCATCCACCCCCAAATCTCTCCTCGCCGTCGCCGCCGCCGCCGCGTCCACCGCCGCCGCCGCCGCCCTCGCGCACGCGTCTCTCGAACACATCCACAACCCTCGCACCAACGCCCCCCCCACCCCCACCCGCGCGTCCTCCTCCACACCACCGTCACCATCACCCTCCTCCTCGTCCCTCACCCCCGCGCGCAGCGCGCACGCCACCACCTCCACCGTCTTCGCGCGCGCCTCCTCGCTCGTCTCGCCTCCGCGCGCCAACCGTCCCGCCAGCGCCTTCACCACCGCCCTCGCGCTTCTTTTCGTCCGCATCGCCTCTTCGCGCATCGCCTCCAACGCCTCGAGTTTCCCATCCGTCGTCCGACCGTCGTCCATCGTCTCGCGCGTTCGTCCGTCGTCGCCCCGTCGGTCAATGCGACGCGCGCGTCGGTCCATCCATCGATCCGAACGCACGCGTGCTGAATGGACCGTTCGTATCGCAAAAATCACGGTTTCGTACGTTCTCTTGTTCCTACACAAAACCGTTGTGTATACACCGTATGTCCGAGTATGTACGTGAGTGACAGGTTCGATCGACCGAGGGGAACGAACGCGCCGCGACGGGGCGCGACCGACGCGCGCGCGTCGAGAGACGACGACGCGCGCGCGAGCGCGAGGACGACGTCGAAAGCGAGACGAATT
>Ga0066861_10000075_pt1 | contig 23363 bp, 17 predicted proteins | sample ETN02SmetaG_3_FD_66434 | JGI IMG/M metagenome (GOLD analysis project Ga0066861, IMG submission 66434) | Marine microbial and viral communities from oxygen minimum zone, Eastern Pacific Ocean - ETNP2014F10-02SV257 | ecosystem: Environmental > Aquatic > Marine > Oceanic ... | reverse complement strand
TTGTCTCGTTTCGCAAACGTATCTTTACCACCACCCAAAAAAAGTAAATCTGCACTTTTAATAAGATTTCCATCAGAATCAAATTCTGCCCGAGATAAGTCATTGTATGAAACGTTGAGCGACTCTTCATTGAGTTGGATTCCAATGGCAAGATTGTTTCCGCCCAGTTGTGTCCTCAGTATTGCATCGAAGGATGTCAGTTGACCAATTTTAAGACTTTGTTCCGACCCTTTAATATACTCAATGAGGCTTGATGAATTGAGAAGAGGATTAAATAGATTCCATGTTTCGTTGCCATTTGTTCCACCATTGCCTGCAATAGCGCTTTCCATTCTTGAATTAATTGTATCCGGCCTATTATGAAAATTTTCATGCTTACTTTTGGTAATTGAGAATTCCAAATTGGTTTGATTCGTTAATTCAATATCAACCGAGCCGCTTAGGTGATATTGATCAATATTTTTAGGAGATAGCGGGGAGGGGAATGCAGAACCCAATGGCCTTCCATACCATGTCACTGGCACATTAAACGGACTTCCTCCTTGGCCAGGTAAAATTTTTCTAGACATAAATGACAGAGCTGGATAGGAGGGCGATTGCGGATTGTCATTCACATCAATTCTTGAATCGATATAGTTGATTCTAAGACTCAGATTGTCCGCTTTCTTCTTATAGCTGAGATAAAATTTTTCATGATCTTCATCGTTTACGATATTGAATCTTGTGCCATAAAGAAATTTACAAAACGGACCCTGAATGACGCCACCATTCTCTATGCAATTAGGATCAGCAATCCAGTCTCCTGCCAAATAGGATCCACTATAGTCACCGGAAAGAACAGTATCATTCTCAGCGACCTTAAATGTATTCCCAAGCGTACTTAAACCATTTTCAGCAATTCTTGGTATTTCAATCGATGGCAATGCACTTCTTTTAATTAGATTGGCCGCAAGCACAAGATTTGAATTCGTAAATCTTTTCCCATAGATAAAACCTAAGACCCCATCTTTTTGGTCATAGTTGGTTGTTTCTTGCTGAGATAAACTGAATCTAAACCCTTCAAAGTCGTCGTGAGTAATGAAATTTATTACTCCTGCAACCGCATCACTGCCATATAGAGAAGTCGCACCTTCTTTTAGAATCTCAACTCTATTAAGAGCAATTTCAGGAATAATATTTACATCGATATAGCCCTCTCCTTCATGAGACGGTGTGCCTGCAAATGTCTGCCTTTTTTGGTTAATCAATACGAGTGTTGAAGCATGATCTAAACCTCTTAAGGTTATCGAAGACATCCCTTGATCCACTCCATCCAGTGTATTTGATTGGAAGTGAGCACCTGCTGCGCTGGCTAGATACTTACTGATTTCACCAACGGTAGTGACATTGAGGTTGTTAAAATCAGATTGATCAATGACCTCTGTACCAATGTCATTTGATCTGGAGCCAATATAGCTCCCTGTGACCTTGATTTCTTCAATTTCATCGGCAACCAATGAAATGGAAGAATTCAGAAGAAATAGCAGCAGTATCTTTGTTTTAAAATTCATGATCTTTGTCTTGTATAAAGCGCGATTTATTATAGTCTATGATTCTTTAAATCATAAATTCTGGATTACATAAATATGAAAAGATCTTCTGTTTTTATACTTTCTTTTTTGTGCTGCCTTCTTCTTAAGCCGAATCTTGTATTCTCTGAAGACAAGCAACTGGTCGGTGTTTTTGGTGCTTCAGGAAGGACAGGGACGCATATCATTGACGAGTTACTTAGAAGAGATGTCAACATCAGAGCATTCTCAAGGCGAACAAAAGAAAATGTCGATACGGATTCACTCAATTGGGTTGTGGCGGATGTGACCAATAAAGAAAGCCTTGCTGAAGCGCTGAAAAATGTGGATGTCATTATTTCAGCAATCGGTCCTGTGGATGGAGATAATTCGGAAAATGTGGATTATCTTGGAACCATTAACATTGTTTCTGCAGCAAAAGAGAGCGGTGTCCAACAAATCATTTACATGTCTTCAATTGGAGCTGGAGGCGCAGAAAACATTTCAACAGTTATGCTCAATCTTCTGGCCAATAAAACAATGAAGTGGAAAGCGCTTGCTGAAGAAGAGATTCGAAACAGCGGCATTGCTTTCACCATTGTCCGTCCGGGTGGACTCCTTGGTGAGCCTGCAACGCAAGGAATACAATTCTCTCAAGGCGATAATGTATTGGGATGGATACCCAGAGGTGATGTGGCTGCAGTTTTGGTGGAATCAATTTTTAAAGATGGTGCAAAAAATAAGACCTTTGAGGTCATTAACGATGACTCGCTTCCAGTTGATGCTTGGCGTGATGAGTTTGATACTCTAAAGCCAAATGAATTTGGTGTTATTGCAACCGGTGAATTGCCAACGAGATATTGGTTAACCCCCTTATTGGTTATAATTGCAATTATCTATCTAATTAGAAGAAAAAGGGCTAGAAGTTAAACCACGCCATCAGACTTATATTTTTCAATCTCTTCTGCAGTTTTGCCCAACATATCTTCTAAAACTTCAGAGGTATGCTCACTCAATTCAGGACCCGGCCACTCGGTTGTACCCGGTGTTTCAGTCAAAATAGGGAGCATGGCAGGAATTTGTAATGTTCTTCCATTGGCTTCTACTTCATGAAACATGCCTCTTGCAATGTAGTGTTCATCATTGACCATGTCTTCAACGCTATATATCGGCCCAGCGGGAACCGAGACCTCATCCATTATTGAAAGAACTTCATCGGCTGTGTGTTTACTTGTCCATTCTTCAATAGCAGCATCTAAAACTTTTTCATGCTCAACTCGACCCTGGTTCTCTTCATATCTTGGGTCATCAGCCATATCAGGACGATCGATTGCATTCATTAGGCGCTTAAAGATTGAATCTCCGTTTCCGCCAATAATGACGTGTTTATCGTCTGAAGTGAGATAAGTATTTGTTGGAACAATTCCGGTTATTGTAGATCCAGATGGTTCTCTTACCGCACCCGATCCTGAGTATTCCGGAACGACGGCTTCCATCATTTGAAAAACTGATTCATAGATAGCAGCATCAACAACCTGACCTTTTTTTTCAGGATCCTTCTCTCTTTGAATATATGCCAGCATCACGCCCATTGCTGCATGAAGACCAGCGAGTGTATCCCCAATGCTTAAATTGGGTCGAACAGGAGGGCGATCAGGAAAACCATTAACATATCTAAAGCCACCAAAGCCTTCACAAACAGAAGCATATCCTGGCAGATGTGAACGTGGGCCTGTTTGCCCATAGCCCGAAATTCGAGCCGTGATTAAACCAGGGTTTTCTTTTTTCAATTCCTCTGGACTCATGCCCCATTTTTCTAAGGTTCCTGGTTTAAAGTTTTCAATCAGAACATCAGATTTCAAGATTAGGTCTTTGGCAATTTGTCGACCTTCATCTGATTTTAAATTCAGTGTAATCGACTTTTTATTTCTTGAGACACTATGCCACCAGTAAGACGTATTGTTCTCTGTTAAGCGCCAATATCTGACAGGATCTCCTGTGGGCGGTTCAATTTTGATGACTTCAGCACCGAAATACCCAAGAACACTTCCAGTGAAAGGTCCTGCTATAAGCTGACCCATTTCAATGACCCTCATCCCATCTAGAGGTCTATTTTTATTCACAGTTGTCATTTGTTTTCATCCTTATTTATTGTTTCATACCATTTTTGAATTGCTGTTCCTATCTCATTTGGAGAATCTTCTTGAATGAAATGAATTCCTTGCACAGTAATTTCACTCTGATTGTTCCAAGTTCTACAAAAATCACGAACAGATCCTTGAATGATTGCTCCTGGATCTGCATTGATAAATAGTTTAGGAATGTTATTTTTACTCATCCAGTTTGAATATTCACTTACTATTTTGCATACATTTTCTGGCTCCCCTTCAATGGGGATTTCCCTCGGCCATGAAAGCATCACTCGCCTGTCCTCACCTGGATTTTCAAATGGCTTTCTGTATTCTTCCATTTCAGATGGATCAAGTTGTCGAATGATGGATCCAACGAGTATTTTCTCAATAAAAACATTTTTCTCAAGAATCAATTCTTCACCGCTATCGGATCTTAATGCCTGAAACAAACCTCGACTCTGCTCATTCCATTCTTTCCATTCCAATTCTTTTACGATCCCTTCCATGTAAGCAATGCCTTGGATTCTTTTTTGATTTTGATATGCCCAATGGAAACCAATAGCAGAACCCCAGTCATGCAGTACAAGCGTGATTTTATCATTTGGGATCAGTTCATTTATTGCTTGATTGATGTAATCAAAATGCTCCTCAAATCCATAAGACTCAGCTCCAGGGTTATCCAGTTTATCTGATGATCCCATTCCGATGAGATCAAATGCATAGCAAGTTGCGTTTGACTCAAGATAAGGAATGATTTTTCTCCAAAGGTAAGAGGACGTTGGATTTCCATGAAGAAAAACAATGGGTGAACCCTCACCGGTTTGGTTGTAGGCAATATTTTTGCCATTGACCTTGATTGTTTTCATTTTTTAGCTGTTTATTGCTTTTTCTATGAGGTTGAGAAATTGACTCTCATCATTGACATCGTTCATTTGAGTGGCGCTGATTGTGTAGCCATATTCAGAAGCAATCTTTTCATACTTATCCTTCCGATAATCAAGCAGTTTTGGGAAAACCCATCTAACAAAATCATCGGGATCCATAGCATCTTGTCCAATATTTTTTTCTGAAGTATAAATTCCTAAATGCTCATCAAGGAATTCTTTGGTGTAAAACATCGGTTTAGGATTCATTGTTGCTCTTTTGATGAGTTCATCTCTAATGCTTGAGTCAGCTTCAATATAGAGGATCAGTGTATTTTCAATGAGCGTATCCATCGACTTTGTGCCGTATAATTCACAGATGCTACCGCCCGCATCATTGATAAAGTGATCATAGTTATAGATTCGTTGTGATTTCTTTATAAATTCTGGAACATCACGCATGGCCTTCATTTCTGCATCCATATGAAGCTTTTGTCTTCTCAAGAACTCATCTGTGCTCAGCCCACCTTTGTTTGGATCTCCAATTTTCCCAAGAAACGATGAGATGGGCATCAAGTTATCAACGGTAATGTTGCTCGAAATATAGATGGAATCTGATTTTAGAAGCTCGGCCAAAAAAGGCACATTCATTGCCTTCTCTTTGATGTTGTCCAGTATGGGTTCTTCTAGGTATTTGGTGCCAATTCGATAATCACCAGAATAGTGAAACCATTTTGATTTAGGTAATTTGTTGGCAAGCGTTGTTTTTCCGACACCAGACATGCCCAATAAGGTAATGGATTTATTTTCCCATTCATTGAAATCTTTTCTGCTCAGCTTCATTGCTCTCCAATCCTAGATGACTATCAAAATATGATTCACCAAACTTATTGATAATTATGATAATTTATCGGAAAAGGTTATCATGGGCGACTTTTTATAACAGTAAAAATCTTCAGGAATATTTAGGATGAGCCAAAAAGACTGGCAAGTATATAAATTTGGAGGCACCAGTATGAAAAATGCTGATGCACTCGAACAAGTGGGCAATCTGGTCATAAACAGTGACTCAGAGAATCTCATTGTCGTTGTTTCTGCAATGGGAGGCATGACCGATGCACTGCTTAAATTCTCACAAACTCAAGATTCAAAGTTGATCGAAGACATTCAATCTCTTTATATAGAAACCACTGATAGTTTAGTAAAAAATGTTTCAAATCGTCTGAGCCTTATAGAGGCATTCAAAGAAGACATTCAAGAAATAAGAGAAACTGCAAAGCTGAAAGACCACGCATCCGTCAGTATTGAAGAAAATGAGATACTTGGTTTTGGTGAGATTTGGACATCAAAGCTTTTGTATGCTTATCTTTCAGGGCTCGGTGAGATTGAGACTTCATGGTTGAATCCGATGGATTTTTTGATCATCCAAAATGAGGACATGGGTGCAAATGTCAATTGGTCAAAATCCAAAAAAGCATTCACACAGGCCATCCAAGATAAGTCTGGGAAAATAATTATGGGTGGATTCATTGCCTCAGATATCGAGGGCAAATCAACAAATCTTGGTCGAAATGGCAGCGATTATTCAGCATCGATTCTCGGTTCATTATCCGAAGCTGAATCAGTAACCATTTGGACAGATGTAGATGGCGTCTTGACTGGTGACCCCAGAGTGGTTAATAAAGCAAGAATGATCGAACAAATGACATACGATGAAGCAATAGAGCTCTCTTATTTTGGTGCCGAAGTGATTCATCCAAAAACGATGGCACCATTGATGCAAAAAGAGATTCCACTTTATATCAGGAATACATTTAACCCCGAATCTTTGGGAACCAGTATTAATTCCCAACAAAAAAATACACGCGCTGTAAAAGGGATTAGCACGATCAAAGACATCGCACTTTTGAACTTGGAAGGAACAGGCATGATTGGAGTTCCAGGGATTGTTAATCGATTGGGCAACGTTCTTCAGCAAACAAATATTTCTATTGTTTTAATCTCACAGGCCAGCTCCGAGCACAGCATCTGTTTCGCTGTACGGTCAAAAGATGCTCAAACAGCAGCCGATGTCATCAAGCAAGAGTTTAAAGACGATTTTAAGAATGAGAATCTAAGTGCAATTCAAATTGAAGAGGACTGCAGTATTCTTGCCATAGTGGGCTCAGGAATGACAGGGACTAAGGGGATTGCAGCTCGGTTCTTTAATGCAATTTCATTGTCTAAAACAAATGTCATTGCAATTGCCCAAGGATCATCAGAGAAAAATATATCCATTGTCATCAAAAGCAAGGACATGAACCACGCAACATCTTTTGTTCATGATGCATTTTTTAATGCAAATAAACAGATTGCAATTGGAATCATGGGTTATGGTTCTATTGGTCAAGAGCTTCACAAGCAAATCTTAGATGAAAGAGAGATTCTTCAAGAAAGAGAAAATATTTCTTTAGATATCTTAGCGTTGAGCAATAGCCAAAAGATGATGCTTTCGGAGGACAACATTGATCTTAAATCAGCGAGCAATGTTACTGAAAAAATTGAAGCCTTGGAACAAACTAATACCAATGAAATGATCAATCATATGTTAAGACAGTCGGCATACGGACACATCATTATTGATTGCTCTGCATCCGATGACGCACCGGATGAATACATCAATATATTTGAAAACGGCATCGGCATCGTTACTGCAAATAAGAAAGGTTTGAGTGGAAATATTGATCGGTATCAATCCATTATGAATTCTAAGAATCTTAACGAGGCAGATTTCTTATACGAAACCACTGCGGGAGCAGCACTTCCTTTTATAAAATCCGTCTCAGATATTGCATCATCTTCAGACTCGATCAAGAAAATTGAAGGGGTATTCTCCGGAACATTGGCATACCTTTTTAATTCATTTGATGCGAGCATGCCTTTTTCAGAACTCGTTAATGATGCACTTCAGCAGGGATTCACTGAGCCTGATCCAAGAGACGATCTTTCAGGCATGGATGTGGCTAGAAAACTGGTTATATTGGCAAGAGAAATGGGTCTTGATATGAACGTAGATGACATTGATGTGCAGTCTCTGGTTGACCCGAGCCATTTATCTTTGTCGGTTGATGAATACTTGGAAGCAATGTCATCTGGAGACCAAGCAATGAATGATAGGTATCAGAATGCTTTGGAAAATAATGAAAAACTTTCTTATGTTGCTCTAATTGATGAAAACGGAAATGCTTCAGTCAGTTTGAAGAATCTCTCCAATGATCACTCCTTCTTCAGCCTAAAGGGTACGGAGAACATCATTGCAATCCATTCTGATTATTACAGCAATTACCCACTTGTGCTTCGTGGTCCTGGTGCAGGACGTGAAGTGACTGCATCTGGACTCTTCTTTGATCTACTGTCCATTATTAGGGCACAATGATTTGATGGAATTCACCAGTACAAGAAGTTCAAAAAGTGTCAGTATTGAAGAAGCATTACTGAGCGGAACAGCAGACGATGGTGGTTTGTATCTACCCAATGAGATTCCTAAAATTGACCTTAATGACTTTAGTAATTTCGTTGATTATGTTTCCTTTTCTACTGCTATGTTATACCCCTATTTTAGTGATTCATTGCTTGGGCAGGAATTGGAAAATATTGTCACTAGATCATTCAACTTTCCTATTCACTTGAGAGGATTAGATAATGCTCCAACACCGCTTTCTATGCTTGAGCTCTATCATGGACCAACTGCAGCATTTAAGGATTATGGTGCAAGGTTCTTGGCTTCATGCTCAGCAGAGATATATGCCAAGAAAGATCAAAAAGGAAGAACGATATTGGTTGCAACATCCGGTGACACAGGAGGAGCCGTTGCGTCTGCTTTTTATAATCTTGAAGGGTTTAATGTCATTGTGCTTTTTCCCAACAACAGGGTTTCTCCTAGGCAGCAACAACAGTTAACGTGCTGGGGTAATAATGTCACGTCACTTGCAGTCAATGGAGAATTTGATGATTGCCAGAGACTTGTAAAAGAAGCATTCGCCAATCAATCCTCAATCCAGACCAATCTTGCGTCTGCAAACAGCATTAATATAGGGAGGTTGCTTCCTCAAGCAACTTATTATGCTTGGTCTAGCATGCAACATTATCGTGATTCAGGAGAATCATCCAATTTTATTATTCCAACGGGCAATATGGGTAATTCCTTTGCCTGTTTCCTCGCCAAGGAAATGGGGTTCCCAATTGAAAATGTAATATTTGCCACCAACTCAAATCAAACGATTTACAACTTTTCAAAGACAGGTGAATGGTCGCCATCGCCCTCTGTTCAAACTCTTGCATCTGCCATGGATGTTGGGAATCCAAGTAATATGGAGAGATTCTCTGGACTGTACAATGATGACATTAAACTCAGTCATGATATGGATTGTGTTTCCGTGAGCGATACAGAAATCACACAACAGATTGAACAACAATACAATGAATCAGCTATGGTGATATGTCCTCATACTGCGACTGGCTTTAAAGCATATGATTTACTGGAAAAAGCTGAGAATGAAAACCGGCACTGGGTTATCGTATCGACAGCCCATCCAGCAAAATTTGAAAACATAGTTGAACCAATCATTCACGAAACCATCGATATTCCAATCAACTTAATGTCTATTCTTGAAAAAGAGTCTGTATACACTGAGATAGATTCCAACCTCTCTTCTTTGCAGAAATATTTAGACTGAGAGGTTAAATAGTTTCTTAGAGTTAATCACCGATTGATTGGCTAACTTTGAATGTTCAATACCCATTTCATGGGCAAGTTTTTCAGCAATGATGGAAAGATTCATGGGCTCATTTCTTCGGACATTTTTAAGCGACCTTGGAATCAGATAAGGCGAGTCCGTCTCGATCAGAACCCTATCAAGAGGCAAGTGCTTAACGGCTTTTATTAAATCAGCATTTCTTCTTTCATCGCATATCCATCCAGTGATGCCAATGTATAATCCCATATCAAGATATGCTTTCATTTGGTCAATATTGCCGGTAAAACAATGAGCAACACCATTCATTGGTGAGTCAAGAACTTCGCTTAAGCAATTTATAAAATCTTCATGAGCATTGCGCTGATGTAAAAACAATGGCAACCCAGTTTCTTTCGCAACCTCAAGATGTGTCTTAAATACCGATAGTTGTTTATCTTTAGAGCTGAGATTTCTAAAATAATCAAGACCACACTCGCCAATAGCCACCATGCAATCATTTTGAAGCATTCGAATGAGACTTTCTTTTAATGAATTGTCTCCAGCAGAAGCATTGTGTGGATGAATTCCTGCTGTTGTAAATATTTTTGATGGATATTTCTTTGCTAAATTCAATGACTGAACCGAATCCTCCATTGAGGAAGAGGTATTAATTAAGATTTGGACATTCGAATTGAATGCTCTATTGATCACTTCATCTCGGTCATTTTTAAAACTGTCATCGAGAAGATTGACGCCTATATCAATGTAATCCATGTCCATACTTTTAAATCCTCAAGCAATTATTATACTGATACAATACAGCAGCTATGATTTTAATGCCCAAAGTAAAAAACCTCTTCATTATTCTATTCGTTTGCTTGATATCGCAACATACTTTTGCTGATCCACTTCAATCAGAAGTGATACAAAAAGGTTTAGGAAGTTATCTAAGAAGCAATGCAAATGAACTCATTGGAATGCATGACACTCTTGTATCCTCTATGCGAGAAAATGCCCGGGCGGAGGAATTAGACTTACAAATATTATTTCATGAGTTCCTTATTTCTGATTTATCATCCAAAAAACAAAAAAAGAAGTTCAGTGCTTTGTGTATTTCTAAATCGGATATGGCTGAAGAAGCAAAAGTATATCAGGCAGAATTATACGCCTTGCTTTCAGCATGTTATGGCTTCAGTGCCGAGAGTAATTTCTTTAAGGCTGCGAGTCATGGCATTAAATCAGGTAAAATGATGGAAAAGGCGATTGAAGCCGATGACAAGAATCCATTCGTTTATCTGATCAAGGGGATCGGTGACTACACAAGACCAGCATTTGCCGGAGCCAGTAAAAAGAACGCTAAAGAAAATCTTATCATTGTTCTTAACTTATTGAATGAGAATACCAACAATAAAGATCTCTTAATGGAGTCTATTGCTCATTTTCATTTGGGAAATATTGCATATCTAGAGAAAGACAGTGAATTATCATTGGAGTACTTGGATAAAAGTTTAGAATTTGCACCTTTATATAAGAGAGCAAATGACTTGAAAATTAAAATAAAGTCTTAATTATTTTGCGACAAGACGACGAATTACGTAATGCAGAATTCCACCGTGCTCAAAATACTCCCATTCTTTAGGGGTATCAATCCTAATCCGTGCCTCAAAGGCTTTGACTTCACCAGTTGTTGATTTTGCACTCAATGATGCCACTTCAGAATCTTTAGTAATTGAATCAATGTCAAAGGTTTCAAAGCCATTGAGTCCAATTGATTCAGCAGATTCACCGGGCTTAAATTCCAATGGCAATACACCCATTCCGATGAGATTTGAACGATGAATCCTTTCATAGGATTCTGCAACCACGGCTTTGACGCCCAAAAGCGAAACTCCTTTTGCAGCCCAGTCTCTTGATGATCCTGTCCCATATTCTTTTCCTGCAAGCACTATCAAATCTATATTATTTGATTTGTATTCTTCAGCTGCCTCAAAGATGGTAGTGGGTTCATCATTTTCTTCTAATTTAGTCCAACCGCCCTCTGTTCCAGGTGCGAGTTTGTTTCTCAGACGAATGTTTGCAAATGTTCCTCTCATCATGACTTCATGATTTCCTCTTCTCGACCCATAGGAATTAAAATCTTTCCTTTTCACGCCGTTATCATTTAGATAGCTTCCAGCTGGAGAATTTGGATCAATGTTTCCTGCCGGTGAAATATGATCTGTCGTAACAGAATCTCCAAGTAGAGCGAGGACTCTTGCATTCCTTATCGTTCTAATGCCCGGTAAATCCATGCTCATTGATTCAAAGTAGGGCGGTTTCTTTATGTATGTTGAGTTGTCCTCCCATTCATAGATTTCACCCTGGGGCGTTTCAAGCTTTTTCCATGCATCATCGCCTTGGATTGAGTCTTCATATGCTTTGATGAACATTAAAGGATCAATTGTTTTCTCAATGATTTCTTCAATCTCATTTTGACTTGGCCAAATATCATTCAGGAAAATGTCTTTTCCATCCACATGACCAAGCGGTTCAGTAGTCAGGTCGAGCAATGTAGAACCGGCAATGGCATAGGCTACAACCAATGGGGGCGATGCGAGGAAATTATGTTTCACCAGAGGATGAATCCTTCCCTCAAAATTTCTATTCCCAGATAATACCGATGAGGCAGTTAAGTTTTGATCTTGAACCGTTTTTGCAACCTCTGGATCAAGGGGGCCAGAGTTGCCGATGCATGTGGTGCAACCATATCCAACTATATTGAATCCCATTTGCTCCAGTTCTGGCAAGAGACCCGATTCTTCAAGATATTTGGTAACCACCTTTGAACCCGGTGCCAAACTGGTTTTCACCCATTCTTTTGATTTTAATCCAAGCTCATTCGCTTTTTTGGCAACCAAACCCGCAGCAACCATAACTGTTGGATTCGATGTATTGGTGCAGCTTGTTATTGCAGCAATTAAAACAGAACCATCCGAAAGCTGATCATTTATAAAGGGTTTTTCTCCGACTTCAGCCTGAACAACACTCTGTACATCTTTAAGCTTTATCCTATCTTGAGGTCTCTTAGGACCGGATAAACAGGGTTCAATTTCAGAGAGATCTAATTCAATGACATCTGTGTATGTTATTTTTGAATCGGACTCTCTCCATAAGCCTTGTATTTTTGAGTAGGTTTCAACTAAATCAACTTGCTCTGCACTTCGACCCGATAGTTTCAGATATCTGATTGTGGCTTCATCGATAGGAAAAATGGCACACGTGCTTCCAAATTCAGGAGCCATGTTACTGAGTGTGGCTCGATCAGACACTGGAAGATGATCCAGACCATCTCCAAAAAATTCGACAAATTTTCCAACGACTCCATAGTTTCTGAGTGTCTCTGTCAGTGTCAGCACTAAATCCGTTGCTGTTACACCTTCTTTTAAAGATCCTTTTACTGAGACTCCAATGACTTCTGGTAGAAGCATTGTTATGGGCTGACCTAACATCGCGGCTTCGGCTTCAATTCCCCCTACGCCCCAGCCAAGACATCCAATTCCATTGATCATTGTGGTGTGAGAATCTGTTCCGACCAATGTATCGGGGTAGGCCAGAGAATCATCTTTGGAAAATACAACTCGACCCAAGTATTCAAGATTCACTTGGTGTACGATGCCAGTATTTGGAGGAACCACTTCAAAATTCGAGAAAGCATCTTGTCCCCACCTCAAGAAACGATACCTTTCTTGATTCCTGTAAAATTCAACCTCATTGTTTTTTTCAAGTGCGTCCAAGCTTCCAAAATGATCCACTTGCACAGAATGATCAATGACCAATTCTGCAGGCGAAAGAGGATTGATGTCTTTTGGATTTCCTTTCATTGAAACCACTGCATCTCTCATCGCAGCAAGATCAACAACAGCCGGAACGCCTGTAAAATCTTGAAGAATGACACGACTGGGTGTGAATGATATTTCCGTCGAATGATCTGATTTTGGGTTCCAATTCAGTATTGTTTCAACATCTTTTGGTCCCTCAGTATCGTTTTCCGAATGTCTCAGAGCATTTTCTAAGAGAATTTTATGTGTAAAAGGAAGTCGATCTACCTTATCGCCGTCAAGTGACTTTAAATCGTAATACTTAAATGTTTTTTCTTTGATTGTGAATGAACTAGTATGATTCGACATAACACCCTCTATAATTTGCATGCAGATTGTATATGAATGAGTTCTTTTTGTCTCATATTGTCATGCTAAATCTCCGAGAAGATTTTACCCCCGCCCATGCAAATATCATCTAAATAGATTACCAGGTACTGACCTTCAGTTATGGCCCATTGTGCTTTATCAAAGATGACTTTGATCCCATCTTTAAAAAGCTCTATCTCGCAGTTCGCATCGGTCTGTCGGTAACGACACTTTGCTTTACAAGCAATTTTCTCACCTTTTTCAAGTCTTATTGAAAACTCAGTATTTAACCAATTCATATCTTTTGCGAAGGTTTGTGTTTGCCATAATTTTTTATGGTTTCTCCCTTGTACAACCAGTAATTCATTGGTTTTAATTTTTTTATCAGCAACGTACCAAGGATCACCCGAATGATTTTTTAACCCGCCAATACCAATGTCTTTTCTCTGTCCCAGGGTGAAATACATCAAACCATCGTGAGTGCCAAGAATTTCTCCATCTTCTGTAACGATATTGCCTGGCATGGGGGGCAAAAAGTTTTGAATAAAGCTCTTAAAAGGTCTTTCTCCTATAAAACATATTCCCGTGCTGTCTGGTTTGTCATGGTTGGGCAAGCCTTTCTTGTATGCATAGTTTCTCACCTCATCCTTGGTCATTGAGCCAACGGGGAAGACCACATCACTGAGAACATCTGCATTGATTCCATGTAGAAAATAGGTTTGATCCTTGTTGTCATCTATTCCTTTTAGCAGCAGGGTTTGATTGTCAGCAGATTTTATTCTTGCGTAATGCCCGGTTGCAATTTTCTCTGCACCAAGCCTTTTTGCATGTTGAATAAAAGAATCGAATTTGATCATTTGATTGCAGAGTATATCTGGGTTTGGGGTCAATCCGATTCTCAACTCTTCCAGTGATTCATCAAAAACATCCCTTCTGTATTCACCAGAAAAATCGACATGATGCATGGGTATTCCAATTTCTTTACAGGCATTCTTAGCATCTTGTAAATCCTGTGATGCAGTGCAATATGGTTCATCGTCTTTCCAATTGGTCATGTGAAGGCCTTCAACGTCATATCCTGAATCAATCAATTTAGCGGCACTCACAGCTGAATCAACCCCGCCTGACATCGCAATCATAACCATCCCATTCTTACTCATCTTCCATCACCATTAGTACATGATTGATTCCAGCTTCTTGGAACATCGGTCCTTTTCCTTTGAAGCCCAAGCTTTTATAAAAATCAATGGAATCCATTTGGCTATGCAAATAGATTTTTTCTAGCTCTTTCTTTTTAGCTGAATTGATAATAAATTCCATAAGCTTTTTGCCCAGGCCTTTTTTTCTTTCGGGCTTTAGTATAGAGACCCTCTCAATCTTTCCGTTCGACTGCAATCTTGCGGTGCCAATGGGTTCACTCTTTTTACATATAAGAAAGTGATTGCAATCGACATCCTTTCCGTCCATTTCAATATTTTTTGGAACACATTGTTCTTGTACAAAAACAATGTTTCTAATGTTTGTGATCTGATCAGAATGTTCTGACCAATTTGTTTCGATGATAGAGATGCTTTTATCTCTCAACACCTTATATCTTTTTCGCAAGTGATTCAGCAATACCAATGTAAGATTCAGGCGTGAGGGCCTTCATTTGATTCTTGACCGCCTGGTCAACATCTAGAGAATCGATGAATGCATGAATTTTTTCTTGATTCAATTTCTGCCCTCTAGAAAGAGTCTTTAAATTCTCATAAGCATTGGCGACATTCTCTCTTCTTAAGATGGTTTGAATGGGTTCTGCCAGAACCTCCCAATTGTCATCCAATTCTTCCGATAGTTTATCTCTTGAAAGTTCGATTTTTGATAAGCCTTTCAGCAAAGATTGGAGTGAAATATCAGTCTGAGCAAAGGCTGTGCCAATGTTTCTTTGTGCGGTTGAGTCACTCAGATCCCTTTGAAGCCTGGAAATGGTAAGTTTGGATGCAAGGTGATCTAAAATAGCATTGGCTAGTCCAATGTTTCCCTCTGCATTCTCAAAATCTATTGGATTTACTTTATGAGGCATGGTTGAGGAACCAACCTCGTTTTCATTGACCACTTGCTTGAAATACCCAATTGAAATATACATCCAAATGTCCCTGCTTATATCCAAACAAATGTTATTGATCCTGATCATTGTGTGAAAGAGTTCAGCCATCCAATCGTGTGGTTCAATTTGAGTCGTATAGGGATTAAATTTAAGCCCTAAGGCATCTATGTATCCTTTTGAGATCAATTCCCAATCAACACTGGGGTAGGCAATTATATGGGCATTGTAATTGCCCACTGCACCATTCATCTTCGCCAGAAATTGAGTATTTTTGAGCAAATCAAGCTGTCTATTCAGTCGGCTTAAGAAATTAGCAAATTCTTTACCCATTGTTGTGGGACTGGCGGGTTGACCATGAGTTCTCGATAACATGGAGCAGCTTGCCCAAGAATGAGATCGATCTTTTAGGGTATCCGTTAGTTGTTCAATGGATGTTTTTACTTCATCAACGCCATCTTTAAGCATCAGTGCATAAGATATGTTATTGATATCCTCAGATGTGCAAGCAAAGTGGATGAAAGACGTGTAATTTTTTCCTCCCTCGATCTTTTCAATCTTTTCTTGCAAGAAGTATTCGATGGCCTTGACGTCATGATTGATTTCACCTTCAATCTCTTTAATTCTTCTTGCGTCCTCCATTGAAAAATCCAACTGGATTTTTCTAATGGCATCCCTTACATGTGAAGACATTGTTGGAATTTGATCTAGTTGCTCACAATCTGAAAGGTATTCAAGCCATGAAATTTCTGTAATAACCCGATATCGCATCAGCGCAGACTCACTGAAGATTGCTCTCAAGTGTTCAACCTTGTTCGAGTACCTTCCATCGATCGGAGATATCGCTATTAGTTGTTCATCGCTCATGTTTTTTTTATCCACTAAATCAGAGTGCAATAATACACTAAAGTTTCTTCTGTGACTGCTATTCTCTATGTATTATGATATGTACAAGGAGTAAATCTTGTCAGAAAAAAAATTCAGAATAGAGAAAGATAGCATGGGTGAATTAAAGGTCCCTTCAGATGCTAAATGGGGTCCTCAGACTCAGCGTGCTGTTGATAATTTTGACATCAGTGATCACAAAATGCCTGAGGGTTTTATTCGTTCACTGGCACTTTTGAAATGGGGTCTTGCGAATGCAAACAAAGACCTGAATCTTTTATCAGACGAGAAAGCTGATGCCATTACTCATTCAGCCATGGAGATTTATGAAGGCAATCATTTGGCTCAGTTCCCATTAGATGTATTTCAAACCGGCTCTGGAACGAGCACCAATATGAATATGAATGAGGTCATATCAAACCTTTCATCCACAGAAGTAAATTCAGTTCATCCAAATGATGATGTCAACATGGGTCAAAGCAGTAATGATGTTATTCCATCCACCATCAATGTTGATTCATCATTGTCTGTTGTAAATCAATTGCTTCCATCAATGACACACCTCAAAAACAGCATTGATGAAAAAGCAAAATCAATCGGTGATATAGCGAAGAATGGACGGACCCATCTTATGGATGCGATGCCAGTTACTTTTGCACAAGAAATGAGCGCATGGTCTGCTCAAATCAATGATGCCATGGAGCAATATCAAGTTTTGCTTCCAAAGCTGCAACAACTTGCAATTGGAGGGACGGCGGTCGGTACCGGTGTGAATGCAGACCCTAATCTTGCAAAACAGTGCTGCATCCATATGAACAAACTCACAGGAATGGAATTTAAACCTGCAAATAACTCATTCCAAGCAATCAGCTCGCAAGATGCATCCTTGATGCTTTCGTCCTGTAATCGAACATTGGCTGTCGCTTTAACCAAAATTAGTAATGATCTTAGATGGATGAACAGTGGTCCATTAGGAGGTCTAGGAGAGATTACCTTGCCTGCTCTTCAGCCGGGAAGCAGTATAATGCCAGGCAAAGTCAATCCTGTAATACCGGAGTCGGTATGCATGGTTGCAAGCCAAGTTCTGGGCAATGATTTAACGATCACACATGCTGCTCAATCTGGTAATTTTCAACTCAATGTCATGCTTCCATTGATTGCACACAGTCTCTCTGAATCTCTATCACTGCTATCCAGTGCTTGCATGAGTTTGGCAGACAAGGCTATAAGAGACTTTGAAGTCAATCAAGAAAATATACAATCCATGTTAAGCAAAAATCCAATATTAGCCACAGCATTGAACGCCACCATTGGTTATGAAACAGGGGCTCAGATTGTAAAAAAAGCCTACAATGAGAAACGATCAATCATAGATGTGGCCAGCGAAATGACCGACTTGGATTCCGACACTCTTTCTCAAATACTTGATCCTGTAAAACTCACCAGGAATCAATAGTCCTAAGAGCATTCCTGTGCTTGATCTCATCAGAAAAAGCTATCTCAATACTGTTCCCTCTGAGGATCCGGTAAAAGAGGTCAAAGATAAGTTACCAAAGCCTATAGTCGAGCATTATATTAATAGAACCACACTTAAACATGCTGCTGTAATGATAGGAATCACCCAGTCAGAGGAGAATGAATTGAAGGTACTCCTGACTAAACGATCCAGTCACCTCAAACATCATGCTGGAGAGATCAGTTTGCCCGGCGGTTCATTTGATGTGAGTCAGGATCAAGATATTACCATGACTGCTCTTAGAGAGGCAGAGGAGGAAATCGGTTTAGACAGGAATCAAAGCGAGTTGATTGGATATGTTTCGCCTCAGGTCAGTCTAGGAACTGGTTTTATAGTAACCCCAATAGTCAGTTTGATACCTAAAGATTTTCTACCGACAATGAACAAAGACGAGGTTGAGGAGATTTTCGAGGTTCCATTAAGTTTTTTTATCGATCAAAACTCTGTCCAGAATGAAAGAAGAATATATGACCAAATTGAATGGACCGTTTATAGCTATAGATACTTCGATCATTTGATATGGGGTTTGACCGCTCAAATTTTGAGAAAATTTTCAGGGTTAATTGTTTCGGATCAATGAAAAAACTACACAAGGTAACCAATCAATTAAGGGACCCAAAGAAAGGATGTCCTTGGGATAAAGAGCAATCGTTTGAATCGATAGCTGATTGCACCATTGAGGAAGCATATGAAGTAGTTGAAGCCATTGAAAAAAAGGATTATGAATCACTCAAGGATGAGCTGGGTGATCTTCTATTTCAGGTCAGTTTTCATTCTTTAATAGCAGAGGAAAAGGGTCTTTTTACGCTCGAAGATGTCATTGATTCAATCACGGAGAAATTGATCAGAAGGCACCCACATGTTTTCTCAGATAAGACGATCAGCAGTTCAGACACACAAACGGATGAGTGGGAGAAGATCAAACTCAATGAGCAGAGAGCGAAAGATAAATATGCTAGCTTAATGGACGGAATCGGGAGCAATCAACCTGCGTTGAGTCAATCAATAAAGATTGGCAAAAAGGCCAGAGCAGTCGGTTTTGACTGGCCTGACATTGAAGGAGTATATGAAAAGTTTGATGAGGAACTCAACGAACTTAGAGGAGCAGTAGAATCAAGTGATCAAGATGAAATTAAGAATGAGTTGGGAGATTTATTTTTTACGCTCGTTAGTTTTGCTAGACATTTGAAAATCAACCCTGAGAATGCGCTCAGGAGTAGCAATAGAAAGTTCATTAGTCGCTTTAAATTTATGGAGGATCAACTTAAAGCACAAAACAAGAGTTTCGAAGAAGTGAATCTGAGTGAGTTAGAATCATTATGGGAGCTTGCTAAGGAGAGTGACCAAAGTGAGCAGTGACAGACAGATCACTCGCCTTAAATCACAAGCCAACCGACTGCCAAATAAGCCTGGCGTTTACGTTATGAGCAATGAGCATGGCAAGGTTATCTACGTAGGAAAAGCAAAAGGCTTAAAAAATAGAGTCAAAAGCTATTTCACACCTAAGCCATCGAGTGAGAAAGTTCGAGCAATCTTAAAAGAGATCCAAACAATAGAGACCACTATTACTATCACCGAGAGAGAAGCACTTATTTTAGAAAATACACTGATCAAACAATACAATCCTAAATTTAATGTTCTTCTAAAGGATGGAAAAAGTTATCCATACATAGAGGTCAGTTTCAATCATGATTTCCCCAAATTTGATTTTCATCGCGGAAAAAAGAAATCGAAGAATGCTGAATATTTTGGCCCATATCCAAATGTATACGCGGTCAGAAATACTTTAAGTAACCTCCAAAAAATATTTCTTCTCAGAAATTGTACCGATTCTTTTTATAAGAATCGCTCAAGACCATGCTTGCAATTCCAGATTAAAAGATGTTCGGCGCCCTGTGTTGAAGAAATTAGCAAAGAAGAGTATTCATTCAATGTGCATCAAGCAGTGAATTATCTAAAAGGAAACGATAGAACCATTATTGACAATTTCATCACTGAGATGGAAAAAGCATCAACGGGCCAGAACTATGAAAGGGCTGCCTTCTTTAGAGACCAAATTGCCAATCTTAAAGTCATTCAATCACAGCAGTATGTTGATGGGACGAAAAGAGTGGATGCAGACGTCATCTCATTGGCGGAAATAGAGGGAATGTATTGTTTGGCAATATTATTTATTCGTCAAGGGAAGATACTGGGGAGTCGATCCATCTTTCCATTAAAAACAAAATACGATTCTTATGAAGAAATTCTGTCCTATTCGTTGATGCAATTCTATTTAGAGCATGACATTCCCAGAGAGATTATTCTCAATAAAAATTTGAAAGAAAAGAAGATAATCGAGCAAGCCTTAATTGAAACACAAGGTAGGCAAACAAAGATCAAAGATCGCGTGATCTCATATCGAGCAAAATGGCTTCAAATATCAAATACGAATGCTGAAGAATCACTGAAATCAAAGTTGGCATCCAAAGCTTCAATCAGAAATCAATTAGATGAGCTGACAATATTACTTGGGTTTAAGAAAGAACTTAAAGATATCGCTTGTTTTGATGTTAGTCATCATATGGGTGATAAATCTGTGGCTGCCTGTGTCAGGCTCAATGAAGACGGATTCAGTAAAAATGATTATCGCCGATTCAACATTGAGGGAATAACTCCTGGTGACGATTATGCCGCAATCTCAAATGCTGTTGAGAGGTATTTCAAGAGAATCAGTAATGAGAATAAGAATCCTCCAGATCTTTTGATTGTGGATGGCGGAAAGGGCCAAGTTAATTCAGTTAAGAAAATACTTCTTTCACTATCGATGAAAGATCAAATGATCATTGGGATTGCTAAAGGGGATAAAAGGGATCCAAAGAATGACCGAGTCTTTCTGCACGGAGAAAAAACACCTCTTAATATGGATGGGCAAAAATCAGCAAAATTTTTGGTTCAATCCATACGAGATGAGGCTCATCGTTTTGCAATAACAGGACATAGAGCCAAAAAAAGGAAGCAGCTCCTTCAATCCGATCTTGAGTCCATAGATGGAATTGGGCCGAGCAAGAAAAAAAATCTTTTGACCCAATTTGGAGGCATTCAGGAGGTCAAGAGAGCCTCGGTTGAGGATTTGTTGACTGTTGATGGCATCAATAAGAATTTGGCTAGAAAGATTTTCAATCATTTTAATCCAAACTGATCACGTTCCGATATAATTAGTAAATGTCTCTTAAATCCAATATTGCCAATATATTGACCCTCATTAGGATTGCATGTATCCCGCTGATTGTATTTGTATTTTTTTCCAATCTAGAAAATGCAAGACCGCTTTCTGCCATAATTTTTATAATCGCTGCTTTGACAGATTGGTTGGACGGGTGGGTTGCACGTGAATTTGATCAAACCTCAAAATTGGGTGCTTTTCTGGACCCCGTTGCAGATAAATTGATAGTTTGTATCGCCTTGCTGATCATTGTTCAATCTGATCCATCAATCATTAACACGCTTGTCTCCATTGTTATTATTGGAAGAGAGATTTCTATTTCTGCATTGAGAGAATGGATGGCAGAACTAGGAGAGAGGCATCAGGTATCCGTCATTGCTTTCTCAAAACTTAAGACTATTCTGCAAATGGTTGGTCTCTCATGTATGTTGTATAAACAGCCTTTATTCAGTCTTGATATTTATTTAATCGGAATGATTTCACTCATTGTTGCAAGTATACTTACGGTTTGGACAATGGTTATTTACCTTGCCAAGGCGTGGCCATATTTACAAGGAGGAATGGATTAAGATGAATCGATTGACTATTTCAATACTGGCATTTATTTTTTCTCTGAATATACATGCCTTGTCTTCAGAGAACGATCAGCAATTTCTGGCAATAGTCGACTCAGAGTGGCAGCGATCGATCGATGAAAATCCTCTTTATGCCTCTTATATGGGTGATAAATCATCCAATCAGGATTGGCCAGATATCTCAGAAGATACACTTAGGAAAAGACAACAAAAAACTCGAAAAGTATTAGAAGAGATTAGAAAAATCAGTCCGGATGAACTGAGCAGTGAAAACCAGTTGAATCACAGGCTATTCTTATACAACTACGAACGATCGGTTAGGGGGCAGCAATTTGATTCTCATTTGCTCGTATTCGGTCAAAGAGGCGGAATACAACTAGAGCATGAAACTGCAGAAAGTTTGGGTTTTATGACCAAGCAAGATTACACAGATTGGATTGTTCGTCTTGAGAAGCTTCCAAGCTATATTGAGCAACACATCACGCTTGCAAAACTTGGAATAGAAAGAAATGTCACAGCGCCCAGAATTCTGATGGAGAGAGTCGCAAGACAAATTGAACTTCAGTTGGTCGATGACCCTAAAGATAGTCCCTTTTTTAATGTTTTTGAATCGATTCCAGGGACAATTGATGAAAAATCTACGATACAAGAAGAAGCGATAAAAGTCATATCAGAGAGTGTCATTCCAGCATATTATAAATTCAGAGATTTCTTCGTTAATGAATACTTACCCGCATCTAGAACTTCTATCGGTGTATCAGATTTACCCAATGGAAAGGCATGGTATGAGAATCTTGCCAGATACCATACTTCAACTGAACTGACGCCAGAGGAAATACATCAAATAGGACTCACCGAGGTCAAAAGAATAAGATCAGAAATGAATCAAATTATAGACAGTGTTGATTGGGATGGTACGTTTGATGAGTTTCTAAATTTTTTGAGGACAGATTCTCAATTCTACTTTGAAACACCTGAAGAGCTTCTCCAAGCTTATTTGGCAATTTCAAAAAAAATTGATCCCAAAATTGTGCCACTTTTTAAAGTACTACCAAGAATGCCATATGGCATCAAACCAATTCCTGCAGAGTCGGCTCCTGACACTACGACTGCTTATTATATGAGACCCTCAGCAGACGGATCCAGGGCTGGTTACTATTATGTCAATCTTTATAAACCTGAAGTGAGGCCCAAGTATGAGATTGAGGTTCTTTCTGTTCATGAAGCTGTGCCGGGGCATCACCTTCAGATTGCACTTGCGATGGAAATTGAAAATATCCCTAATTTTAGAAAATATTCTGGTTATACAGCGTACGTTGAGGGTTGGGGTCTTTACAGTGAAAGCTTGGGTTATGATATGGGACTTTATCAAGACCCATACTCTGAATTTGGAGCGCTAACTTACGACATGTGGAGAGCGATCAGATTGGTTGTTGATACAGGAATGCATTACAAGGGTTGGAGCAGAGACGAAGCGATTGAATTTTTTATAGAGAATGCAGCCAAAACCGAGCAAGACATTGTGAATGAGGTTGATCGTTATCTTATAATGCCCGGTCAAGCATTGGCCTATAAGATCGGACAATTGAGAATCATGGAACTAAAAGAGAAGTCAAAGAAAACGCTGGGTGATAAGTATGATATTAAGGAGTTTCATCATGTTATCCTTGGAG
>Ga0066861_10000074_pt1 | contig 23452 bp, 19 predicted proteins | sample ETN02SmetaG_3_FD_66434 | JGI IMG/M metagenome (GOLD analysis project Ga0066861, IMG submission 66434) | Marine microbial and viral communities from oxygen minimum zone, Eastern Pacific Ocean - ETNP2014F10-02SV257 | ecosystem: Environmental > Aquatic > Marine > Oceanic ... | reverse complement strand
GTATGTTGTTAAGTTTAATTTAAGAATGACAAACACTCTTATAGTAATCACATTAAAGGGATATAATTTTTATAATCGTTCACTAATTAACCATATAAAAAAAACGACAACATATAATATATTTTTTGGTTGGGATGCATTATCGGGTAAAAAAGAAGACGAAAACAATTTTATAAATTCATATAATTTATTAGAACAGAAATTTGGTAATAAAATAAGGAATTTTAATGGAAGATGGCTTAAAAATCCAGCAAAACTAGGAGCTATATATTGGTTTTCTCAGAAAAAAGAAGGAACATATATGTGGCTTTTGGAAGATGATGTATATGTTAGAAATGGTAATAAATTTTTTGATTCATATGAAGATATAGACACAGATCTTATTTGTATTAGAGATGAAAATCTACCTTTTTGGTATCCTGATTATCGAGTAGGAGATAAAACAAGAATTGCGTCAAATTTACCATTAGCACACTTATATGTTGTTAGATTATCAAAATTGTTGTGTAAAAAAATTGTAGAAGAGTTGGAAAGTAAGTATGACACAAATCACCATGAACTATACATACCATATGTTGTTGAAAAACATAAATTAAGTTATAGTGATTTATTTGAAGAACATAAAAAAGGATTAATGACAAATCCCACAAACTCTGCAGCCAGTCACGTCCCGGAAATAGATGCTGAAGTCATACATCCATATAAACATAAAATTAGTTCAGTTTTTTAGTTTGGAATACCAATAAATATTCTCTTAATATTTCTTGAAATATAAACAGAAAATGACTGTCATGGTTAACATAAGTGTTGTGTGCTAATTCATGGCAAATTATTATAAACCATCTCCAAAAAAAAGAATCATTTTCTTCTTTTAAATTAAAATATTTTACATTTAAAAATAAACTTCCATTTTTATTAAATGCGGTTGCTGTTGTATAATTTTCATAGAATAAATTAAAATATTTTGAGTCTATTCCCATTCTTTCTATTGTTTGTGTTATTTTTTTGAAATATTCTTGTAAATTATTTTTAACAAAGTCTGGTACAGAACCACTAGCATATATTTTTAATCCATTATGGATATATTTTGTCAAGTCCGGTTTTTGTGGACGCACAACAGTTGTGTCCTTATACTCCTGGAGTTTTTTTATAGAGTTTTTAGTGTATCGCATAGTTATATTTAATTATTTTTGTTAAAATAAAAAAAATTTTATATTTTTTATGATTTTTTAGTTTTTATTTGGTTTTATGATTTTTTAGTTTTTATTTGGTTTTATGCGTTGCAGGCAAATTTTATAATACAAAGGTGGGGGCTTTCGGGCGGCGAGTTCCGGGGTGTTTCGGCGCGCGCTTAGTCAGAGTTACTTGTTTCGTAAAAGTCTTTTCTCCATCTTTTTGAATTTCAAAATCGACATACATGCCACGAGCAGGAGTACCATGTACAAAATTAGTTCCATGGAAGAACACATTGTCTTCAGGAAACTTATAACAATAAATGAATCCATAATGTTTTTTATCATTCCAATATACAATTTTACCTTGGACCATGTTTTCGCGCGTGCCCGCCGCGGCCGCGACCACTGGCGATGGTTTATTTTTTTTAGTTTTCTTGGAGGCAACATGCCACCATTGCTCATCTGCGATGGCAGGTGATGGGTCTTCGACAAGGTCATTCCAATCAATGGTTCTTGAATTTTTTATGAATTGTAACCAGTCATTCTGAAAATCATGAAACTTCTGAGAACGAAGAAATGAACTCGACGATTTAGATGATGATAACATTTGTAAAACAGTTTTTCCGGTTTTCTTGTGAGCTATGGTGTTGTGATTCTATTATTTACATATATAAATCTTAGAACAAAAAAAGTGTCATTTTTTTGAATCTCGTGGTCGTAGCTTTTTAAAATTAATTGTTTGTATTTATATATGGCTAATAGTAGAATTACTTTTAATATTTATAATAGTAGAATTAACATTTATAACGGTATCAACGATATTGGCGCTGAAGGCGTGGATGAAGAAAATTTAAATGATAGTGATGAGTCGGAAGAGTCCGTATCAGCACGAGTCAATGAAGAGTCACCTACAATAAATGACCAAGATACACCTGATTTAAATACAATAGATTTAGCTAGTTTATTAAATTTAGGTATAAGTAATTTGGGTAATAATACTACGTTTTCAGCTGCACTTGGAACACCTATTCGTACGAATAATCAGAATGATTCGTCCGGAGCAAATCTGAATAATATTCAGGATATGGTTGGAGGGATTATTCAAAGTGTTTTAAATATTCCGGCAGCTAGTTTACAAGTTGAAGTTGTCGAGGCACAAGCGCCACAAAGACACACATCTGTTCAATCATTGCACTCTGGAACAATATTATCAATTATTAATGATGAACATGTGCAAGATGAAAACAACCCATGTACAATTTGTCATTCTCCATTTCAAAGTGCAGATATTATTCGTACAATAAATAATTGCTCACATTTTTTTCATGCAAATTGTATAGAACAATGGTTTCAAAGTCACAATAATTGCCCAGTATGTAGGGGAACACTCTAGAATACTTAAACATTTAATATAATTATATGGTGTTAGGAGATTTGAACAATGATACTAACATAAATCTCCTTGATCTTGTATTATTAGCATCGTATTTGGATTTGGATGATAGTGGGAATCATTATTTTCCTGAAATGTATAATAGTATAAATGAATCAAGTGCTATTAGCAATATTAGCGGAATAGATGGTATCAGAGGTATTGATGAAAATGATTTAGATTTTTTTGCAAATTATATCGCTGGTAATATTGATGAGTTATTAGATTATATACCAGAACCAGAACCTGAGCCTGAACCAGAACCAGAACCAGAACCACAACCCGAGCCAGAACCAGAATTAATGGTATCACTCAAAGATGTATTTACTAAAGGGCCATTGGTATATTTTGATTTTACAACAGAATATCCGGATGATTATTATTATCGTGATTACGCGTTTGTATCAAATAAGATTCCTAGAAAATCATATACATCAGATACTATTGTTGGTAGGTTTACTAGAAGCAATGGCACCGCAAATGCGGGCTATAGCACATATCCAAGTTATGATAAAGAGAAAAAAGCCGTTAGGTTATTTGACTATATTGATACATCGGGCACACAAGGTCATGGTGGAGACCCTTCAGATAGTAGTGGAATAATACCACAATACGCAGGATTAACAGTAAGATTATCCGGATTGAATTCTGAATTTGGAGGTGAAATGACAATAATATCTATGAACTATATACCTTCGACACAACGTTTCCAACATAGTGGCAGTAATACTTACAAAAATTCTATGGTTTTATTGGTAGCCTTAGTCTGGAGTACAATCTATTATAGATTGATTAAAGTTGATGATGAATATGGTAATACATATTATAGATTTGAGTTAACGCATATTGACAATACTGGTACCCAGAAGTCCACCAAATGGATATGTAATGATTATAATTTTGAATTTGACACTTGGATACAATGGGCAATTGTCTGTAAAAATGGACATAGTCCAACGGTAATAGTCAACGGCACATCATATGAAACAATTCTTGTATCAAACACCGCGGATAGCACTGATGCTAGCTATGATCCGGATGTATTTGGTATAGCAGTTCCGGTAAATGCAACACGTGACACGTTTGCATTATACGGCGAATGGTCGGGCACGCCACCCGAACATGGTGCTACTGACACTGCAACTTTAGGTTATGTACGGTTTTTCCAAATGTATAACGAGGCATTAGAAATGAGTTATATAAATAGTTTATTCTATTATTTTGATGAACAATTGGATAATTCACATTTAGGTGTAACTGTTATAGATATTAATCAAAATCATCTAACTTTCAGAAAAGTACGTTTTGTAAAAACTTCAAGTGGTCTCGGGCCCGACGAATCAATCAATGTTGACGAATTACAAGTTTGGGTAGGTGGAACAAATATAGCATCTTCCTCTGTAAGTGGAACATCTGCCTATACGACAACAGCAGAAGTTTCCAATGTTGGAAGAATACATAATAATATTTTATTAGCTGATTTGTTCTTCTCGGATAATAATACAATTATTGGTGATAATTTCGGTATAGATTTAGGTACAGATGTGTCAATACATGATCTCGAATCTATTGTATTATACAATAGAGCGACCGAAGAAGTTCCGACTGCTACTGGTGATGGTGCAAGAATACTTGGTTATACTATGGAACTCTTGAATTCCAATGATGAAATTGTGTTATTTACAAACGAAATAACAATAAATAAATATTATTACAGATTTGATGGAAATATGATTGGCACAGCTTCGTTTTCTTCAACACCTTCTACAACAGCAATTATAGACGATTCTGAAAATACTGAAACTTTAACTGCTGTTTTTGGCAGTGAATCTCCTATTCCTATGAATGTTAGTGCAGAAATAACAAACCATTCTAAAACAATAAATTTAAGAGAATTAATCCCAGATATAGATTTACAAATGCCTTGGAGTGGGGAAGGTTTCTATAGTAATTCATTAATAGCTGAGGCTGGTGCAGATGGTTTAACAAGTAATGGTAGTTTTTCTGGAACTCCACCAGCCACTCTTTCTTTAACAGCTGGCGGATGGTTTAACAGGGGTGATAGTTACGTAAGAAGTACTTATACAACCAATTCTGTTAGATATGATCTGCTATCTGGTAACACTGGACAGGTTGGCTCAGGGCATGCACTTGTATTTTCAAGTGATAATAACGGCCAACTAATTCTTGACGTAAACGATGCAACACATGGGTTTGGTGATCCTATATCGTTTAAAATCAATGGAACATTGGCATCAAATCTAGATGTAATCAGTGCTGGAGATACCATAGTTTTAGTAAACGGTGATGACAGCAATCCTGCAACTTTTACTGTCCCAAGCGAACTTGCTGCAGAAAATGCAAATGCATCAATATTTGATGGTTATATTGGTGATGAAAATCGTGGGGGCGGTTGGGACGACTCTGGTAATTTTTACGTAGATTTTGAATTTCCAGAATCAAAGATGATAACGCACTACAGAATGTGGGCAAGAGCAGGACAGACTCAACTCCAGGCCATAGACCGGCGGCAGGCGTTACCGAGTACATGGACAATTCAAGGTACGCAAGTTCCTGATGAATGGACAATTATTCATGAAATTAAAAATTATAAACACAATGGAATAGAATGGCTCAGCACAGTCGGTGGGGGGACTAACGGCCCAAATGGCGAAAATGGTATGCCCGTATCTAGCGCAGTTGACATTGATGGTAACATTCCACCCTATTCTGAGTTTGCTATTTCTTCACCAGGATTGTATAAAATATATCGTATAACTGTATATAGGGCGGTGAACGCGTGGCACTCGCCCTACATTGGTGAATTAGCGTATTATACAACTAAAAATAGTGATACCTATACAGGAACTTCACTATCTGGTGTAGATAGTGGAGATTATATTAAGTTGGAATTAGATGAATCACAAATTTTACGCAATATTGAAATACGAACACCACATGCAGAACTAATACCAAATACATTAATTTATAAAGAGCCAACAATCACCACCTTTGGTGGTTCACATTCAGAAAGTGGATACAGATGTCTCGCGTCTAGTGAAGACTCGAGTCTGGATAAATATGCTTATAACGCATTTGAATCTCTGACATGGTATACAAAGGAAGAAAACTATGATGGTACTAATGGACATTACTTGCCTCGCCCATATATGACTGAATCGGAAATTTGTAATTTAGGTTCTGATACAAAAATGGGTACAACTTTTAGATATTTGTTAATTAAAAGCGATGGAACACTACCATGTAATTTAAGACAAGTACAAGTATGGTTAGGGAATATAAATATTGCTTCAGTATCAAATGGTGCTTCGGAAGCATTATGGAGTAAGTCAGATTGGATAAGTTACAAACATAGAAGTTTTAATTGGGATGATGATCTCGCAGAAGCATCTTTGCAAGATGATGCTTCTTTTGAATATGATGGTGTAAAAAATTATGCGAAATATGCGAATGATGATAGTTTGACATCACCAGCTGGTTCAATATATCAATATGCCCACTCAGAAATTGATCATTTCACAGATTATAGTTTAATCATAGATCTAAATAAAAATTATAATATTACCGAGTTACAAGGGATTGTTGTATATAATCGCACCCCAGTAAGCGCCGACGACGCCAGCGCATCTAGAATTCAAGGTTTTAAACCACAATTATTAGACAAATATCTTGATGTTGTGTATGATGGAAACCAATTTACGGGTAATGACAATTACCATCTTGTGCGTGGCCCTGCTTGGTATAATGTTTTCGATTATATGTTAACAACAGACGAAAATAATTTTGCTACAAAGATAATAAATACTAATACTAGTGATAATACCACCAATACAACAATATACGAATTTACTGATTTAAACCATATTTGTTCTTTTACAACTGTAGATTTGTCAGAAAAAAATTTATACAATGAATTCGTAAGAATATATGTACCAGGAACATACACCGTACCTGCCAGCGGCACCTATAGGTGGGAGGGAGATCCCTCGGCCGGCGCGAACCCCGAGAGTCAGGGTGACCCAGATGATACTATACATATTCCAATCGAAAATGGATTATATTTAACAGTAGAAAATCTTAATTTTATCCCTGATTATGCTAGAGGTGTTAAACATCAGACGTCGGATGCGCTTACTACCATAATGTATGTAGATGGTTTACTTAGCACTAGTACATATAAATATGCTATATGGACTTACAATAGCGCTCCCGCCCAGCAATATGATATCACAGTAGATGTTATTGGACAAAATATTCAAAGTCACAGTTATGGTCAAGACGATACAGATGAAGATTTTGCAAACTGTGTAGGTTATATTAAACCGGATTCAGATGGTAAAATAACCTTCTCTTTTCTCTCCACGATGAACGGCGCGTATTTATCATGGGTTAGAATATTAGAAGAAAAGGATAATGGGACAGCACCAAATGGAATACCAAATGGTGAGTTTCTTATATTAGAAATGCCTTATATGCGTAGATTAAGTGGAGTTATAATTACTAGTCAAGGTCTAACCGATGGTGGTTCGCGTCAGCCGAAAGATTGGAATATTTATGGTAGGGAAACAACTGGAAGTAATTGGGAATTGTTAATGGAACAAGTTGATGTTAGTCCGGGGGATACTGGAGATCAGTATGACTTAGACACACCAACTATTAAAGAATATGTATCATTCGCAATCGTTATTACTCGCAATACTCCGCCAGTTATTTCTGCGGATAAAACCAATACAAGGATAGGTCAAATTCAATTTTTATGTGTACCTCCTGAAATGGATTTCAAAATTTATGGAAACAATGATGGTACGAATTGGTCAGAAATTCATTCCGAAACAAATGCAATTATAACATCCTCTCCATCTACTTTTAATATATCAAATTCAACACCTTATTTGGAATATGCATTGGTTTGTACAAGAAAAACCGGAAGTGATATTAGAATAAATAATATTCCAGTAGCAAGACTATCTTCTCCTACTGTTCGTGAGCCAAAAACAGCAATGACAGGACAAACCTCTGGTGGCTATTCTTGCAATGCTTCCAGTAATCCAACTGACAGTTGGAAAATCTTTAACTTTCTTACAACACCATCAACTGACGCTTGGCAAACGAATAATAGTCTTTACGCAACAGATGGATCTTATTCTGGTTCAGCTAACTTGGCAACAGATACGTCGACAAGCGGAACAACACACGATGGTGAATGGGTCAAATTGGAATTGCCAAACGCCAAAAGATTGGCATCATATCGACTCACAAGGCAAGACGGTGGAAATGATGACAGATCTCCGAAAGAGTGGTATGTATACGGTTGGAACGCGTCGTCGGGATGGGTCGAGCTTCATCATGAACTTCGAACAGATTACATCGGAGAGTATGTTTCTGGAAACACCGATACTGGAGGAACAGATTTCACTATTGATGCTAATAAACAGACGGATGGTTACGACACTTTTGCGATTGTCTTTACACAATCTTTTGGTTTTAATAAATTGTTGGTCGCAGAATTGCAGTTTTTTACATTATTAACAGATATTAATTTTAAATTTAATGAATTAGAAAATTTTGAATTTAATATTGACGAATATTCTAATTCACAATACATTATAAATGGTGATTCAATTAACGATGGGAAATCATGCACTAGAGCAACATTATATATACCCACAGATGATTCAAACGGTATGAGTATTAGACTTCATAGAGAAAACGAATCGAATGAATTATCCGGATTGTCTGGTGCAAGTGTATCAATATCTAATCATAATTTATCATTTAATTATTCAAATATTGATAATTCACCATTAAATGCTTTAGGTGCAAATTTCGGCAGCATATCTTCGATTCACGAAGGCACCATGGCCATCGACTTTGCAACTTATGATAATATTACAAATAGTTATATAGTGGGTAGTTTACTCGAAGAACCCAGGGGTGTCGGAGATGAATTTGTGGACACCTATTTGTGTAGAATTAATGAAAATGGTGCATACATTCCATATTCTGGTAAAATTGTCAATACTGGTTTAAATCCAGATTACATAGCATCTGCATCGGCGTCGAATGGCGAAGTCACACATAGCGAACCTACAATAAGTATGAATTCAGATGACGAATACGAAAGCGGTTATTCGTGTGAAGCTTCGAGCGTTTACCCGGAGAACGACTATACATACAACGCTTTTCATTGTTTTGACGGAATTGATACAACTACAACTAATAAATGGGTATGTGGAACTGGGCGCTATACTGGAACCAGTGGTATTTATACAACCAGTAATCCATCCAATTTGGGAGACAACACCACTGGTGGACAAACTGATAATGGTGAATATGTTATTTTGAATATGCCATTGGCAGTGCACTGTGCAGCAGTGAAGCTTCATCGCTTCTCTGCGGATGGTTCAACAATGACTGATGCCCCAAGAGATTGGAAAATATATGGTAGAGAAACCTTAACTGGAGAATGGGATGAGATTTACGCAATAACAGAACAAACAACATATTCTGAAACGGGAAATACATATTATTTGCCAACCCTTACTAAAGCTTATGTATCTTTGTCTCTTGTAGTAATAAGAACAAATGGTGGGACGACTACCGCACTTTCTGAGTTGGAGTTTATAGGAAATTACCCATCTATTCCTCGATATATTACTCAAAATGAATTAAGTAATATTTATAATAATAAACAACTTAGAGGTAGTTGTGTCCTGAATTGGCCCTCGGAAGCGAATGAATATCCTGAAATAGCTCTTACTAGTGATGACTCGTATGGTTACGTGACTACTGCAAGTTCAACTCACGCTGGAAGGGCGCCTTGGCATGCGTTTAACAAAAATCGTGTCGGTCAAGATTATTGGATGTGTACGTCAACAGGTTTGTACTCGTCTGGAGTTTACCAAGGTTCTAGCAGTCTCGGAGATGTATCCGGGGAATGGATTTCATTGGAACTTCCACACTATATAAAACTGACTTCGGTTCACATTACTGCAAGGGATATCGAGGACGACGGGACTACCGTTTGGGATAATCGTGTTAACGCTCCAAAGGATTTTAAAGTTTTGGCATCAAATGACGGTTCTACTTGGTTCGAATTATTAAATAAAACAGATGCAAATATAAATGATGAAACAAATGGCGGAGGTAGTTCGTTTATTCCACACACAATCAACGATTATTACAAGCAATTTGCTTTAGTTGTATCAGCTACTCGTGGCCCCCGCTGTTCAGTAGCCGAAATTAAGTATTTTGGAAAACAACGAGACAGTGGTGACAGTGCCATTACCAGAATGCCAATAATAGATACAATAATAGGGAAACACTATTACTGGGATTCACAAAATTATACCATTATTGGTAATAATAGTCACAATGACGCCGCCGATCCACAAATCGAATGGACAAATGTAGATTATTCATTCCAAACAAGTTCTAATATATATACTGGTGTAAGTTTTACTCTTTCTGGATATTCAACGAAGAGGTCCGTTGGCATAAGTAGTGCTGACCTTTCTAGTAATGGTTTTACGTTAAATAACAGTGATTCCGTGGATTCAGAGGCGTATAATGATAAAGAATTATATTTCTTTCACCAAAACGATAAAATAGCATACTGCGGAGACGACGCGGACATTGTATCGTATGAGTCACAAAGCGATTACGATTTTATTGGTAAAAAACTAAAAATTATAGCAAATGCGGAAGAATCAAAAGTATATTTTTATGTAGACAATGTTCTGAAGCGTGAGTTCACCACTACTCATACTGGAAAATGGTATATTTGTGCTACCATATTTGATGAATCCACTATAGTGTTTAATAGTGATTCTATTATTGATTTTGATTTAAATCATCATATTGACTTAAGTGATGATTTCAATACAAGTGATGCTGGAATAACTGGTAATAATGCTCGTACAATCATGGCTACTATAACCGCTTATGAATCAGATGTCGCGTCGTCGCACCCCTATAAACATGTAAATTTAAGACCTATATGTTTTTATGGTACTGGGCAGCTGGCGCAGGCAGGATATAATGTTCACCTTCGATACAATGGCGACTGGTCTGATTCTGACGACACTGCTGGGGCTGGGTATAAATTATCAGTTCAGGGTTGGTCTAGTAATCCAGAAACTACTAGTTCAGTAGTACAGGAAGGAGTTAGAACTACAATAGCAGTAAGTTATGAAGAAATTGATGGTTCCGGACTAGCTCATCTATTTGTAAAGGACCCGGAAACTGGAGACTGGAGTAAGGAATTGGTTCCTCACACACACAACGGCCAGCAAGCACCCTTAGATACTGGATCTGGTGAAGGTACTGGTTTTATAATAGGGGCAGCCCGGCACACCGAAGCCTTATATTCAAAATTTGAGGGAAAAATACATAATATAAAAGTATTTAATACATGTATTAATGATACTGAAACAATAGCATTAGCAGAGACTGAAGAAGAAAATAGTTGTATATTTAAAGCCGGCGGCGGCTTCGTTGCCGCGTTCGCGCAGCTGCAGGCATCGCAGTCTGAAAAAGTGTTTTGGAATTATAGTAAACATGGTATATTTGAAGAAATGTTAACTAAAAATGATGATTACACACGCGAGAGTGATGGCGGCTCGGGATCAGAAATAGTTTTGGGTCAATATATTGGTAATTTTAGTGGAGGAAATATATTGATGGGAAATCAATCATCAATAACAATTGATTTTATTGAGCCTGGTGACTCCTAGGCCTCGTCGTCAATAACGTCGGCCCAAATTTGATGTATCCAATTTATAATATGTTAAAAATAATAAATTTTTAAGTAATGGAAAAAAAAGATTCAACAGAAACATTAATAAGTGATGATAGTTATGAAGAGAATGTTGCGGTGGCCGACGGTGCCCGACTATTAAAAAGACCAAATCTTGACACAAAATATTTTAAAGTTATAAAAGATGAAGCCGAGGCGTCGCCGACGGCGCGGCCGCGAAGGCCGAGCAGAATAAATGTAAAGATAGAATACAAACCAGAAAAAGAATCTGATGCGACATTGTTGTTAGACCGTCCAAAATCGGATAGATATGGACGTCTTCCAATTAATGATGAAGTCGAAGGCCTCGGGCATCATCCAGGTGATCACCATAGGCAATTTGGACCGGTCCGGAGGGTTGGATACGCTGCTCTTGACCATGGTGTCGAACAGATGGAATTAAAAAAGGATGATTCTGGTAACGTTATAAAAAAAGGATTTGAGACAGTCGATGGCGAGACATTAGTTGCGCTCGAGGATAGACCACAAACGGCTGAAGAAGAAGGACGTAACAGCCCAACAAGATTAATGCATAGCGAACAGTTGCGCGATAGATTAGTTAGACAAAGAAATGAAAAAGCAAAAAAAATGATTCCTTTTGGAGGAAGGCGACGTCGCACGCGGGCGACACGAACGATGAAGAGGAAACGGTTACTGAGAAAAAAAAAGCGCAAAACAAAGCGAAGGCGCTAAGTTAATATGTAATTTTGTTAGAAAGATATTCCTTCCTAACAATAATATCAACTTCGAATAACTGTTTTTTTTCCCAAAAATCACCACCCCAACATTTTAATATCATGTGTGAATTGTCCTCTAAGAATTGATAACAGTTATTAATATTATTTTCCATTAGAAAATCTCGAACACGTGATTCGACATGATTTATTGTAATTCTAGTATAAACTCGTGGTTTAAAGTCTCTTGTTATATTTTGTTGTGCTGCTGCCGTGAATGCTAGCCATTTGATTAATTTCATTACTATTTATTATAAAATTATGTTTAATCAGAAAATGGTGGTTTATCGTAGAAGTCTCTTGGTAATTGATAGTAGCATTTATTTTTTAGTAAATCGTGTTCTTTAGTAGATAATTCGCGTAAATAACATTCTTTTACGTATCCTTCGTGATACCCTTCTAATCCATAATAATATTTGTATTTATGATTTGGTTCTATAGAATCAATAATTATAATTTGTTCTTTATTATCAGTTACATAGATGGCGTGGTCTCCTACTTTGTATTTACTAGTATTATTCATTTTATTACTGAAACTATATTTTATAATGTTATATAAATATATTTAACAAAAAATTGTATAATCTGTTTATGCGTCCTCGCCACCGTTACCATGGCATTACTGATAAAGGTATTTTAAGTTCTGTATCTAATATAATAGTATGTGTATTTGTATTTAACGTGGGATTCATAATAATGCAGACGATTCCTGTATTTGACAATGCAATAATAAAAATATATGAATATTTATTTACAAAAATAAAAGTATAATAGATACAGAAATATAATGGTATCTAGGACTGGGAAAACATTATTTAGAATATATAGAAAACGACCAAACAATCCACAAAGGATGATGGATTTTATTTTTGAAAAAAAAGAATGTGGACCAATGGTTTTAGATGGTCTAATTTATATTAAAAATAATATTGATAAATCCTTGAGTTTTAGAAGAAGTTGTCGAGAAGGTATATGTGGTTCATGTGCTATGAATATAAATGGGAGAAATAACTTAGCGTGTTTAACTCCGATTACTGAAAAAATAGTAATTTATCCACTTCCTCATATGCCAATTATTTGTGATTTAGTCCCAGATATGAAAACATTTTACAAACAATATAAAGAAATAAAACCATGGTTACATAGTTCAAAGAAGTTAGACAAAAATGAAAACTATCAAAGCATAGAAGATAGAAAAAAATTAGATGGTATGTATGAGTGTATTTTATGTGCATGTTGCTCTACGAGCTGTCCTAGTTATTGGTGGAATAGTGAAAATGGATATTTAGGCCCTGCGGTATTAATGCAAGCATTTCGATGGATTTCTGATTCAAGAGATGAAAATACTAATGAACGTTTAAGATATGTTAATGATGCGATGAAGTTATATAGATGTAAAACAATAATGAATTGTTCAAACACCTGCCCTAAAGGTTTAAATCCTGCGCAAGCCATTGGTAGATTAAAAAAAGCTGCTGCAGAGTTGTAGCTCAAGAACGCGAATGTATAAAATCCAAATACCATCGTCCTTCATCATAGTCTTTTAATTGGGATATATCTAAATAAATACCAATATTATCGGTAAATTCTATTAAGTTATTTTTAAATAATGAAAAATCGACTTGTATTTCAATACATGGATTTTGAATAATATGAGTAATTTGTAATATATTAGTCGATTCTATATCTAAGAATATATACATGAGTGGTTGTGTATGATGCGGCGATGGTACCCATCCAAGATAAAGACACTTGTCATTTCTTAACTTTGCATATTTAATTGCAGAATGTATGTTTCTATTTGATTTTTGCCAAAATTCTCTTTCTTTTGTTCCATATTGATTATTTCTAATTTTTTTAGATGTATGTGTTATAAATGGATTAAAATGTTCTATAATTTGAGGAGTTGTATACCTAAGGAATGGTTCACTAAATGTGTGTGACATATGAATTAATAGTAATAATAAGAATTTTCGCATCATTCTATACATAATATGTTAAGTATTAAATTATAAAGTGATTAATAATGCGATGGTATATATTTTTTTTCGGGCTAATTAGATTATCTAACCAACTAATTTATACAAGTCCATATATTAATCCGGTGAAGTTATCCGAATTATTAGAAAAAAAATTACTAGCTCAATCTGAAAAGTATAGAGCAGAAGCTGCAAAGTTAAGAGCAGAAGCGAGTATATTAGAAAAAGAACTATTGGTGTCGCGCGCCGATAGCGCCGTCGCGCCGCGGCCGACGCCGCCCGTTGGTGTTATTAAAAAAATGTTTGTTGTGAAAACAAGTAATTTACGATTTGATTGGTTATTAGATATTAATGGTGAAGCATATGTAAATATATTAGACATTCATGGCAATAAAATAATAGATGTATTTGGGAAGTGGTATACAAAGCATTCAAGATATGGTATTGGCGGTAATATACATTTAATTGCAAAAAATGCGAGTATTTCTTTAAGTTGTATATTCTTGACAATAAAAAAAAAAGATGCTTTAGGAATTAGTAACACTTATTCACATTATAAATCAATATATGGGGCCGCCTCTACAAATCCAGAACCGTTAGTAAAACTAATAGATATTGATGAATCTACATCTTTATTTCCTATTATTAATCAGGAATCAATAGCATCTTTATGTTTTAAATCCATCAAAAGGTTGATTAATAATGTATTGAAAATATGTACAATGAAATTTTTTAAGCATATTTCGACTTCTGCAACTAGAAAAATGAATAAATGGCGAAAATTATCCCAACTGGCTAATGGAAACAATACAATAATATTATATAATAAACCCTATGTTGTGAGTGAAGTAGGAAATATTAAAATTAAGGGATTGCGCAAAGTGCTTAATACTTGGAAAATAGATAATAGTTATATAATTAAGTCCGAATGTATGTTAAGTTTTAAAAATATTGAAGAAGTGAGTGCAGGCAAAGTATCTAGAACTGGTGGTCGTGCTGGAAGAGCACGACGACGGAGGTTATTAGGCAAATTGGATTGATAAAGGATGTTTATTATGGTGCAATGATACGACCTGGTCTAGGAAGACGGCCTAAGCTACTGACAGCAAACCCCTCTTCTAAATCTTCCCAAGCATCTTCCATGCAATTTTCGTCACACACCCCCGCATCGGTCGCGGCGGCGACGTCGCCTTCCTCCTCCTCCTCCCAAGTATCTTCTAAAGCGTTTTCGTCGACGGCGTCGGCGGCATCATCACCTTCGTCTTCCCAAGTATCTTCTAAAGCGTTTTCGGCGGCGACGGTGTCGACGGTGTCGGCGGCGTTTTCCCAAGTATCTTCTAAAGCGTTTTCATCATTATTGCCACGTGTGGGTCCTAATTTTTCATTCCAAGGACCTCCATAGGATCTACCGGGTATACCTTTGTTGGAGGCCTCGCCACGCCGGAGTCGGCGTCTTGTGCGGTCTCCGGCGCGGATGGCGTTCACATGGGCGCGCCGTCGACGCCGCCGCCTCGGCCTCGGACTAGAACTAGGTTGGGTATATACTTGAAGAAAACCAGTAGATTCACCATATTTTGGTTCCGGTTCTTTTGGCTTTTTCCCAGACGAATATTTTTTTGTATTTTTTTTAGTATAATAGTTACCTAACACAGAGTGAACTTTATTTGTGGAAAAGTACATGGTCATTATCATTATGATAATGAATGATGCTAATAAAAGTGTAGGTAGAATATTCATTAGTATAATGCAACTTTATTTCTTACAAGCACTAGAGATACGCATGCGGCGTTAACATTTATCTTCTTCGTCCATACCATCCTTTTTAACAACACGCAATTCATCTTTATAAGTCTTATCACAATCACTTTCCCCTTTGCTCGTGAGATCATCGCATTGAACGATCCGGTTGGGGTCCGCCCCTTTCCAGTGTCTAAATTTCAAGCCATCTATTTCCCTATGCGAGAACTTGCCTTTCTTCGAGTTCCATCTGAAGACCTGGTCGTGAGTATACTCGTCTCCGGTCTCCTGACACTTTCCTGATTTCCATTCACATGCCGCGTATACACCACCAGCATCTCTTCTCCACCAGCTCTGGTCTTTCCATTCATCTTCCGTCATATCCTCTGGGACGGCAGAGGAATAACAACCATTGCTATAATCTGCTGGTGGTGCGGAGGATGGCTCGTCTTCAGACTCTTCTTCAGACTCTTCTTCAGATTCTTCTTCAGACTCTTCTTCAGACTCTTCTTCAGACTCTTCTTCAGATGCCGGTTCTGGAGCTGGCTCGGGAGCTGATTCGCCATCATCTTCATTTTCCCATTGTTCTTCTAAGCAATTCTCGAGCTCAACTCCACTAAGTCCTGAGCAACCTTGTGATGAATCCGATTCTGAGGCTGGCGATGGCGACGGAGTAGACGACGGAGTAGGCGAGGGCGAGGTGGCGTCGCTGCCTTCGGCGCCACCGCCGATACAGTCGTCAACACATTCGTCACCATTCCATTTACAGTAAATTCTGTCTTTCTTAGAACATTTTTTACTACTATCAACATTACCATTCTTGCAAACATATCTACCTTTTTGACATCTATTAGAAGGAACCTTGGAACATGTGGCCAATGGTGGTGTTTTATCACATCCATAACATTTTTTGATGGATGAGCTGGATTCGCACTTTGATATTGAGCTCGCGGCGGCTTGCGCGGAGCTCGCGCTCGTGGGGCTAGGGCTCGTGGAAGAACTAGTGGATATTGAACTTGGTGTGCTACTACCGATGGTTGAAATCATTGGACTTGGGCTACTTACTATTCCAGTATTGTAAAGATGTTGGTACTTTCTATTTTTCCATGAATTGTCTAATGAAAATGATTTAACTAATTCTACACCTCTTGAATCGGCAGGTGCAGTATTAACGATAGTTGCACTCGGAGAAACATAAGATTGTACATATCCAGTAGATTCACCGTATTTAGGCGAATCTGATTTTTTATTTTTTCCGGATGAATGTAATGTCGTGTTTTTTTGTATATAATAATCATTTAGTGATGTGTGAACCTTATTTGTAGAATACACTGTACTCATAATTAGTAAAACTATAAATACGGCTAAAAAAAGAGTAACAACAAGTTTCATTAAAATAATGTAATATATAATTTTTAAATCTTTAAGAATTATCTTTTTTACAACTCATAACATGTTCTTCACCCATGGCTTTTACTACACCAAGTATTAGTTGTTCTCCTTGTTCAAATCCACCCCTTATTTGCTCTTCCAATTCTGGTGGATATGACGGCATTTGAAGATCTTCGCGTGTTTCGCCGTTATCAGTCATCAGAGTTAAATAATCTTCATCAGAAATATCTAATAATGAATATTCAGATTTAAATACATTTGGTACAGTCGTTCCATGGGATGACGGAACAATATCTTCAAGTTTTTTCCCATTGAATATATCTGTAGCTACAAAATTGCATTTTGCATGTCCATGTTTTCCAGTTTTTGAAGTAGAAACAGATGTTACTTTACATGGTCGCCCTTTAATACAAATATATCCTCCTTTACGTATTTGACCTGCTTCCATAGGAATGGTTTCGGACGCTCCAGCATCTGTCGATTCAAATGTTTCTATATCTGCCATAATTATAATTAATATGAAAATGCATTTATATGAAAAAATGAAGGTAATGTATTAGTGTGACAAATATAAGTATGGTGGAAGAATCAAAAGTTCCGGATGATTATGAATCTCAGATGCAAAAAAGTGAATTAATACAAATTGAATATTTATTTAAAAAAGAGATACCCAGAGACAGCGTTGTAACACTTGGTCCTGAAAGTTTAATAATTAAAAATGGTACGAAAATGGCATGCATACAATTAAAAGGAAATGACTTATTGACTACATTTATAAATAATGGCAAAAGAAAAAGGGTGGTTATATACAAAGAATATACTAGTCTAGTTGATTCTGTTATAAATATGTTATATGGTGTTTTGGAATAAAATCTTGATAGTATTATAGGAATTTATCATGTGTCAGAATACAATTATATTTAAATTCGATGATGTGACTAGCACTACCCAATATAGGAGAGATTTATTAACCGCGAAGGGTTTATTGGATAATTTTTCTGAAATGGATATAATTCCTGTACCACAGATGGATTTGGAACTTGTACATTCACCGTATAAATTTGGTATGAATCAAATGGATGAAATATACGAAATAATCCAAATCCAGAACGAAGTAACTTGGCCAAATCTAGAACCTGAAAAAATAATAAATATTTTACCATTAGCAGATTTTTTAGGTTTAGATATTTTTATTAATAATTATTTGGAAGAAGTCAGAAAAAATGTTTTTATAACAAATAAAAATATTTTTGAATTATTTATTCGTTATCCGCAATTTAGACAAAAAATAGCATATTCCGAGAAAGAACTAAACACAATATTATTGTTATATGATTCTTATTCGGTATCATATCCGGAATATCTTGTAAAAAAATTGTCTGAACAAATAAAAAAATCAATGAAGATTTATTATAATATTTGTTTAGGTATTTCCACTGTTCATACATACAATGGTAATCGTGTTAATAGAGTTGTGACTGGAACTAACGATAAAGAATTGATAAATAGTATATGTTTGGCCTATCTAGAAGGTGCATCGTCGCGCACTTTATTAACTGATAAAGAAAGAACAGATAATATTAAAAATAGTATTATTAATATATTTGATAAAGTTCATATTGATCTGAATCCACCGGAATCAACACCGACGCCATTATATAAACCAAGAACATTTGAAAGAAATAGAGCAAATTCTCTTAGTTAAAATTTGCTTCTAAAAAAATGAATAATTATGTAGAGTAACTACTGAGGCAGTAGTTACAAATGCAAGCTATTGAAGATTTAGTAAATAAAGCAAGAACGAATGTCGTTCTTACTTATGATGATATAAAATACTCAATGTTTATTGATGATTTTGTGTTGGAAAATCAGTTTATTTCAGATTGGGTAAAATTAGAAAAAAAAATGAGAATGTTTAGAAGAAAGCATAAAGTAGAACTTAGAAAGATGGATTTAGTGTGTAGCTATAAAAATCTAAAACTGAAAAATAATAAATTTTATGGATTGATAACCAAAAAAGCAATGCGTTCTCAATCTGGTGTATTGGTTGTTACTGTATTTACATCCGCGACACCAACGTATACTGATAAACGGACTGGTAAAAAAAAAATTCAAAAATTCTCTTGTAAACATAACTGTTATTATTGTCCAAGTGAACCTGCTCACGAAGGCAATAATTGGGTAGCTCAACCAAGATCTTATTTAACTAAAGAACCTGGTGTGTTGAGAGCAAATGCTGCGGATTATGATTGTGTTACACAAGTATTTATGAGAGTCGACCAATATATTCGAATGGGACATACTCCAGATAAATTAGAAGTTCTTGTACTTGGTGGTACATGGAGTGAATATCCAAATGAATATCAGGAAGAGTTTGTAAGAGATATTTATTATGCCGCGAATATTGTATTAGATACAAAACGAATTGAAAGATTTCCGTTAGAAACAGAAATACTTTTAAATGAGAAATCAAGGGTTAGAGTAATTGGGTTAACTTTAGAAACAAGACCAGATTCAATTAATCTCGATGAAATAAAAAGATTTCGTTCTTTTGGATGTACAAGAGTACAAATGGGAGTTCAGCACACAAGTAATAAAATTTTGAAAATGTCAAATAGAGGTCATAAAATAGAAGACTCAATAAAAGCTATAAAATTATTGAAGGATAATTGCTATAAAGTTGATATACATTTAATGCCAAATTTACTAGGTTCGACTCCAAAGAGAGATATAAAAATGTTTGATAAAATTTTATATGATCCAAATTTACAAGCAGACCAAATAAAATTATATCCAGTGTCGGTTGTTCCTTGGTCAATCTATGAGAATATGCATAAATCAGGTAAGTACAAACCATATTCAGATGAAGAATTGAAAAAGGTTTTGATTTATGCTAAACAACGAATGCATCCTTGGATTCGACTTAACAGAGTGATACGTGATATTCCAATAGAATATATAACCGGAGGGTGTTCAGAACCAAATATGCGTCAATCATTATCTAAGATTAGTAACTGTAAGTGTATCCGATGTCGTGAAGTTAAAGGTCGAAAAATTGATAAAATTTACAAAAAAGTTCGTGTATACTTAGCATCGGGTGGAAAAGAAATTTTCATTAGTTACGAATCTAAAGATGAAAAAATAATTTATGGATTTATTCGTTTGCGTATTCCCGATTCCCCTGGGCTAGATGAACTTAAAAACTCTGCCCTTATTCGCGAATTGCATGTATATGGTAGTCTTTCCGGTGTCGGTTCAGAATTGGGTTCCCAACATAAAGGAATAGGTACAAGGCTATTATGTGATGCTGAGCGAGCCGCATTGCTACATGGATTTAGTAATATTGTTTGTATTTCTGGGATAGGTGTGCGCGAATTTTATAGAAAGCGCGGTTACGTAATAACAACAGAACACGGATACGTGAAGAAACAAATGTATCTATTTACACCATTTATTTGGATTATTAAACTGTTTTGGTGGTTTTGGCGTACTTCATGGCGTGCCTTTTCATCGGAGTCCTAGCCAAATGCGCCAACGCTCTTTAAAAATAGAGTAGGGCCAAACCTGAGGGTAATACTCTCCTGCATCTGAGATCAATGCACCATCAGATAATCCTTTTTTGCGAATAGCTATCTCATGTCCATTATCAAAAAGTCGCGCCGACGAGGGCATATATCGGATAGAATAGCGTAGTTTTGTTTCGCCTTCGTCAAACGTTTCTCCTTTATGGAAACAATAACGACTGTGAAAAATAGCGTCACCGGGTTCCATGTCGTGGAGAGTTTTCATTGATTCGAGAAGACGATTGCACTTTGGTGATAGGGTAGCTAGTTCACATGTGATAGGAGGAGCACCAGGTGTGAATGTTCCAATAAATCCACGACACTTCTCCCGCCACGTAGCATTTGAGCTACCGGGGGCGACAGCAAGGCCGCCTCCCTCTTTGGCTCGAAGTGGTGATAAAGTGATCCAGACGTTAATACCCTCATTAGCTGCTCCAAGCTTGGAATCATCGTAACAAGGCCAGAATATTTTGTCATCCACATGCCAACCACAGGCCTTATCACCCGGAGATAAAGCCAGTAAGGCGTCCTTCATAACACGTAATGGCTGTTTTTTATCTAAACCCATCAACTGCGCTGCTATTCTAGGAGCAGGTGAGTTAAATGCGATATTTCGAAGCTTTTTATTGGCGTACCATCCTTGGAAGCTGAGGTGACGGTAAATATCTCTCAAACTTTTGCTCTGTTTGACTAATATTTTGGCGTCAGATTGTGCTTTTCGCAACTTCCTACCACGAATCAACCTTTTTACCACAATAACACCATCTCTTTGGTAATTGTTGATTTGTTCTGAAGTTAGTTTTATCGCCACGGCGCTGCGCGCCGCTAGGGAGAGTAGCCCAATTAAATAGTATATCCTATTTTTAAACATTTTATTTAAATTAGGTACATTTATTGTTATATTTTTTACGTCGCGTCGCGCAAGCAATCTTTTATTTAAATAAAAAAATAATGAATACTCTTTTAAAAACTTTAATAACATGTTCGCTTGCTCTAAACATTTTTCTTGTTTATCATTTTGAATTATTGACATATATTCAACTCGGGCGGCGCGACGCCCGGTTCACCCTTGCTTACCCGGCCGCGCGCGCGGCCGCGCCTACCCCAAAGCTACAAACATCCGTTGCGATTGCTGGAGGTGGCCTATCAGGATTAGCTCTTGCCTTGTCCCTAAAGTCGTCTGGAATTGAGGATGTGCTTGTAATTGAGAGAGCCTCGGCCTTACGTACGAAGTCTCAGGGTGCGATACGTCTAACGGACGCAGGATTGGCTGATCTTGGAATAATTTATCCGTCGCTTCCGTATACATTGCGTTCAGTTGGTGCTGTCTTTGAACAGTCTATCAAGAAACAAGTGTTGGAAAACGGAACGGTTAACTATTTCACAGGAAATGACCCAAGTATAGGTATTGGTATTCTTGTCGCTTGGGCAGATATACAAGATGCACTTGCAAATGCCATACGCGAGGTTTCTAGTGATGAGTCTTGGCTTCGATGTGGTTCGGGAGTAAAGAGTTACAGGGAGACATCGGAACGAGTTGAGGTTCAATTAGATGACGGTTCGGTCATACATACATCGTTGTTAATAGGTGGAGATGGAGCTTTCTCATCTGTACGACGACAAATCACATCACCATGGCCGGATCGACCCCGTTCTTATGCACAGACTAATTGGAATGCAATCATTCCGCGTGATTCTGTTCCTGAGGCGCATCGTGTCCCGGAACGGACGACAGTGTCTATTTCATACGTTTTATCTGATTCTGCAGCTTCCCTATTGAACGTTGACATTGGAAGAAATCGAACATTTTGGCAGTTACGTGTAACTGATGAAAAGATAGCGAAGGCAGTTGATTCAACTGGTCGCGGTGGAGCTGGTCTCATTGGTGTACAAAAACGTATTCTGGAATTAATTGACCAAGCGTCTAAAGATACACCAGAATCGAATTTCGATGAAGTACGGGCTCTAGTTGTGGCGAGTGATAATAATATCTTCGAGCGGCGAATCCTGGATAGAAAGCCATTAAAACGGTGGTCGAGTCGACGGAGGCGTATCGTGCTTATGGGTGATGCCGCTCATGCAATGCACCCAGCACCTGGTCAGGGTGCGAATTCCGCTTTCGCTGATGTTGTTGCGCTTTCTGCAGCGTTGAAAGAAGGAGACCTGAAAAATCCTTCTAAATCTGTCAAGGCATACGAGAGGGCTAGAATCAAAGTTGCAAACAAGATACAGGCAAGTTGTCGAAGCGCGGGATTCCGGCAAGCGTCTGGTAAACGCAGCTAGCCGAGTATGCGTCTGCGCGCAGTAAAAAAAATGAACAAACAATTTTAATATTGGGTTAGCTAACCATGGAGGAGTCTTCATATAAAGCGTTAAATGTTGTTATTAATGAAAATAGTAATTATTTCATTAATGAATTAAGATATGATTCGATATTATGGAAAGATATATCAAAAATGTTGTTAAATCCGCATTCATTGTTATCAAAAATAGCGAGAATTATTCGTTTGGAGCAAAGTTATAATCTAAATGAATGCATACTTGATAAAGAATGCTTAGAATTTCATGATATTTATTGCTCATATGAAGATCTAATAAAATTAATTCCTAATCTACAAAATC
>Ga0066861_10000072_pt1 | contig 23785 bp, 23 predicted proteins | sample ETN02SmetaG_3_FD_66434 | JGI IMG/M metagenome (GOLD analysis project Ga0066861, IMG submission 66434) | Marine microbial and viral communities from oxygen minimum zone, Eastern Pacific Ocean - ETNP2014F10-02SV257 | ecosystem: Environmental > Aquatic > Marine > Oceanic ... | reverse complement strand
TTTTTCTTTAAGCCAAATAAACCAGAACTCTTCATCTTGTACCTAGTTTCCATGACTTGATAAATAGCAATTATATTAATTGCTTGTTCACCATGCATAAACCCTAAATCCCCCGCGTACTCATGTCTGTGTAACGCATTAGCATCTGGTTCGCCATTTGTACCTAAAGCTCTGTGTTCAGAATCTGAGGTGACTCTACTATTTACCCTGACGAAGTCTCCCCAATGACTTGTTAACGACCATGTTACTGTAGAATTTTTAGTGGGATCTTCTGAAAGTTTAACTTTAGCTATTATACCTTTGAAAACTAAGTAAGGTCCTGAGGTTGCACTATTCCCAATTAATTCTCCAGTATTGGGATTAATATGCGCTTTATAAATAAATACTTCCCTATTAATATACCCTGCGTAAGTGGAATCAGAGGGGTCATTAAGAATAGCGGCTATCTCATCAGTATCAAGATCTATTGTAATGTTTCCTTGGTCATTGGAAATGGTGGCAGAAGGTTTTTCATCTGCTACAATTGTGCAGTGGGCGGTTCTGTTATTATTAGTAAATCTATCAATAGTTAGGGCGACATTATGCCATGTATTAGTAGTGGTAGTATGGGAAACTTTGATTTTGTCGCCTTCAGAAAAGCCTCTCTCATCCCAAGGGTCATTAGCATCCACCATTTCTATAGTAGCAGTATACGGATAACTACTACCAGCAGGAGTTAGAGTTAATCTATCACTATTACCTGCTTGAACTGAAGACCCTAAAGCTACTGAAGAGACGCCCAAACTTAGAGTTGTTGCTTTTGCTGCAGTAGTTTCGTTTATACCTCCAACCTTAGTAAGTCTATTAGAGATATACGTCTGGCTACCATTAGAGTTTCCTTGAATATCCTTACTACCATCATCCCACGCTATATCTATGGATGCGTCCGTGATATAGGAGTAATCTGTAGCCGATTCTGAAGGTTTGGAGGAGACTGTACTTATAACACGCTCAAATTTTACTAAATGAGCGTACTCAAAAGAATCCCCCGCTAGGAGGGATGCTTGTACTTTTGTATCTATATCACGTGTACTCATAAATATTCTTCTAGTTGTAATTTGAACTTGAATAAATTATCAGTACCTAAAGAATAAGTACTTACAGCATTTGGTTTAATAACTTTAAATAAAACAGGAGAAAATACAACATCAGCATTATCACTCACTGTTTTTGTTAAGGGAGGATGTATTCCTACTCGTAGAGTTTTTGCGGAAGCAGGTTGTGTACTATGATAGACATAATAAGTTTCAACGTATGTAACCAAATATGTTTTTGTATGATTAGAGTTATTAGAATCTGTTATTGTGAGAGCATCGCCCTCTGCCGGAATATTTGTTGGGATCTTATTTGTATTAGTAACTGTAGCCCCATCAGCATCTGTAAGTACATAACTATTATTCGTATTATTCATATTTAAGTACTGCCGCCCTGCTGGATGACTACCATCAACTTGAAAGTTGTTCTTATAGTTATTTGTACTGAAAGCAGAGTTTCTAGGATTCCTGTACTGGGGCAAAGAAACTTTGAAGGGGGTAAGAGGACCTCTTTGCATGTGTAAAAAAGAATTAACGGGCTCAAACTCCTCTCGTGTCATAGGATTATAGTTTATACTGATTTTCCATTTATGTCCTGCTGACGCCCTAGATATAACTCTTTGTGAATTAGTTCTAGTAACCATCATTTCTTGATCAGAAGTGACACTAACGGACGCGAAACCAGGCCCAGGCTGATCTCCAGTACCATCCTCTTTACCCCAATAACTCCTTTTATAAATAGGATCTGGTAATATATCCATAAAAGCCATTATCTTTTCCGCCTGTGTGCTGACCCTTGAGGGCCCCCGTAGGATGAAACCGTGGGTGAAATCATTGAAGTTTCATCTACTGATTCCATAAAATCTTCTCCATATGCATTTGCTGCTGATCTAAGCATTCCTATAATATTTCCTTGTTGACTTTCTAACATTTCTTCAACTCCTGAGGCATCTATAGTATTAATATTAAATACCACGTTTGAGGTTGCTCCCATTTCTGCAGTATCGTCGGCAGGAACAATAGTGCCTGGACGATCTGGCATAAATAGTTCCGGACCTTGTTCCCCAACTATGTATCCTGCATTTCCTCCGTAAGCTCTATGCTTCTTACCATAGAAAGCGGCTCTAAAGTTTTCCGGTCCGCCTATTCCGCTATCTCCTCTAAAGTATGCTTGTTCTCCTGCGGCTGATTTTGATTTGGCTAAGTCAGTGGATTCTCTTCGTTTGCCCACCGCAATACTGCTAGGACCTCCTGCGCTGGAGGAACTCCCTCCTCCTTGATAAGAAGTGCCCGCAATTATCGCTAATTGGGCGGCCCCCATTGCTCCAATTAACGCGGTCATAGCAATAGCCCACCCCTTTGTAATATCAGCAGGGTTAGCCCATACTTGCATAATAGCTGCAGCAGTATTTGCAATTACTGAAGCCATCTGCATCTTTTTATTTTGTTCAAACGCTTTTCGTTTTTCTTGCTCTTTCTTCTTTTCTAAAGCTTTTATTTTTGCCACACTTTCTTTTGACTTTCCATCTCTTTTCTTTTCTGCTGCTATCTCTTTATCAATTGCTGCTATTCTTGCTTGCGACGATGCAGCCATTATTTGCCCTATTTGTTGAACTGTTTGAGCGATTGCACCCGCTATAGCTGCGCCCCTTTCCATTTTGTTAGTTGTACTTTTAAAAGTTTGTCCTACATTCATCCAAGAATCTGCCATTACAAAAGCACCTTGAGTAACAGCAGCTACAACCTCTCCTTCAGGCCCTAATTTCTTTAGGTCTTCCATCATTGGGCCAAGAACGCCTTTCATTCCTTGTACACGATCTCGCATATCTTGAATATCAGCGGCTCCTTTCCTATTTTCAAACTGTTCGGGTGTTTCATCCTTGTCTTGTGTTAATGAATCTCTTGTAGGTGCCGCGCCCGTTAAAGCTGCTAATCCTTGTATTCTATTTGCGGTATCGCCTGTGGTAGTTTGAGATAAAGCTTTATCTCTGGCTGCCATTTTTTGCGATATTGCATCTGCTGTAATTTTTGCCTTATTTGTTTTTGTTTCTTCATCAACAATGTCTTTTTTTATCTGCAGAATCTGATCTAGAATCCCAAGCTCAGCCTGTAATGCTATAAACTTTGCATCGTCTTGATCAAGACCAATCATAGCGAGTTTTATTTGAGATTTTTGTAGTTTAACCTCTAAATCAAGAAGTTCTTTTTTCTTTTTAGCTTTATCTTCTTCTATTTTAGCTAATATACCTGCATCGTCTTTGGCGTTCTGCATATCCTGAGCTGCAGTTTTTGTGTAGCTTCCGAACCTTATAAAAGTTGCCAACATCTGCTTTGATGAGCGCTGAGTCTTACGTCTGCTTTCTTCTAAATCCATCGTCTTTAACTCTGCATTTATCTTTGCTGTGTCACGTGCAACGGTTTGTTGAGCTTCTATAACATCATCTATAGCCGTTTTTAATTCAGTGAAGGCCTCGGGACCTTTATCTTTTACATCCTTGAGCTCAATTCCGAACTTTGATAAAGCTGCACCCATAGCATCAAATTGATGTGCAAAAACTGCAGAAGCTTCTTCCTTCCCAAACAAGTCTTCAGCTTTTACCATACTTTCCTGTAACTTTTCTAAACCTAAAGACAATTCTTCATATTCATCTAGCTTTTGTAGTTTTGCAACAACAGTAGTTATTTTTTTCCCTGAATCTTGCATTTTATCGCCTAAACCTTTCGTTAAGTCAGTTAGGTTTTGGGTTCTTAATCTAGCGGCTTCCATGGTAGCGTTCATTCTTGCTATTCGCATTTCCATTACTTCTGTTTCTTTACTTGTGGCTTTAAAATTCTTGGGCAAAGGCGCTAAGTTTTCTACAAAGTCTCTTGCGGTTGTTACACCCTTTCCAAAAACTCTCTCAAGGTCTATACCCTCCATTCCTTCCTGGCTTGAAAGGGTATTAAAAAGAGTTCTCATTTCACCTTCTAAAAGACCTATTGCCGTTTGTTGACTATCTGGTGTTATTGATTCCTTCATACCTTCAATTGCGTCTTTTGTTCCCTCCATAACACCATCTACAATACTATTAGTTGTTTCAACTATTTTTGCGAGCAGAGGATATTCTTCTTTTAACTCGTTCCATGCATCTATCATGTTATATATAGCTTGTGTAAAGCCAGTTTCAAGCGCTATTCCCCAAGATTCAAATATACCGAAATCTAGCTTTTGAACTTCTCCAGATAGCTCTTTAAAAGAGCCAGCACTTTCAGTAATAATACCATTTAATACTGAATACCTAGCTTCCATCTGATATCCAATTTGTACTGCTTTTTCAGTTTCATTATTTGCAGCCTTCTGTAAATTTTTACTTTTCTCTAATGCTGTATTTAATTGCTCAAATTTTTCCGGCATTGTCTCCATAATCTTATTCAGATCACCCATAGGCCCTTTAAGCTCTTTACTGCCGCCAAATAATGCCTTAAATCCTGCATATAATAGCCCAACCACAATTAAAAGAGCGGAAACATGAGGCATAAACGTTAGTAAGACCACACCAAAAAGCCTAGCAGCTGTAGTTGCTATTCCAAACGCCATCGCTACTCTAGCACCAAATTTGCCCCACATACCTGGCTTAGTTAAAGCTTCATTTTGAAGTACAGCATTATATACTTCTTTGCTATATCCTGCAACTCCTGTACTTGCAACTAGCAAAGACTCTTTAACCCCTAGCATGCCGCCTTCCAGTTTTGTCATAGCTATGGAAACCGAATCTTGTGCATCAGCTAAGTTTTCGTAAAGTTCGACTGTCTGCTTGGCTTGACCAGTTTTTAAGATTTCATTTCGTATACCGATTATTGCAGACCTTTCCTTTTTCATTTCATCGGTTCTTGCTTTATGAGCCTTCTTTTCTGCTCCTCTAAGCTTTTTATTTGCGGCGATTCGCTGGGCTATACTTCTATTATACATAGTTGTAAGTGTTTTTAATTCTTTTTCGGAAGCTTTTCCTTTCTTTGCCTTACCAAAAAGGTCTCCAAAGGCACTACCTTTACCACCTATTTTTGTTTTACTACCTTTTAGCATTGCTGTTTGCATTGCTACAGCTTCTTTTGTAGCTTCACGAAGAGTAGGAACCAAATTTCTCATATCTTCAGCACGTTGACGTGCTACCATACCCATTTTTGATAAAGCGGGTATCATCATTTTTATAACCGTAAGACTGAAAGCAAGAACTGCTCCAGTAAGAACTATCATATTGGCCGATAAAAATTTCATGAAAGGAACTATTCCAACATTTATAATTTGTAAGAAACTTTCAGCAAGTTCTTTAAACGTGGCTCCAACTTGATTAAAGACGTTTACATCGGCACTTTGATTAACTAGACTGAACTTTTTTTGACCTTGTTCTAAAGCTTCATTTAGAAAAGCTTGCCGTCTCTCTGCCTCGGTTAGCTCATTTGCGGTTTTTCCTAAACTGGAAGCATATTTTTCTACAGCATCGTCTAGTCTTATGAAGATGCCTAATTCATCAAGAATTTCTGGCTCTAACTTTGCAGTACCTCTTATAAGTCTGTCTAATGCATCCCCTAGGTCTCTACCCAGAGCAATAGAAGCACCTTTTGCAATTTCTGCAAGACCTTCCATTTCTTGAATTGAAAATCCAGCAGAGAAACCTGCTGCTGCAGCTTTTAAAGCTTGTTCTGTAGCAATGGCCCCATCAGTTATGTCTTTTAGTCTACTAGCCATTAAATCTGAGGTTCTGCCAACAGCATTTCCAAGGGTTGCAAAACCTGCCTCAAGCACTTCTACTTGAGCAGCACCTTTTAAAGCATTAAAAGCCGCAGTAATGGCAAATACATTTGCAGCAAGAACCGCATACGCAGGAACAAGCCCGCCAGTAATAGCGCCTGCTTGTTTAGAGAATCCTTTAGCTGTAGAAAGACCTGCCTGACCAACGCCCTTTTCAACTTTTTGATGTCTATTTCGGGCTCTGTTTAACGTTTCTGTAGATTTACCAAGTTTATCGGTTGCTTTCGAAGCCTTTTCCGCTTCTTTAGCAACAACCTTTAACCCACCATCATCAGTAAGTTTAACTTTAAAAGTGATTTCATTTGCCACTAGTGTTTTCTCTTCATTTTATCATACTCCCGCTTTAATTGATCTGCGGATTGTTTGATAACTCTGGCATCTAGCCATTCTAAGACTTGTAGGAAAAAGTCTTTATTATTTATTGGGTATAAAGGCATTAATTCGCTTAACAAAGTATAATCTTTTCCAATATAACCAATTTCAGGATATACTCTATCCCCTAATCTTCCAAATGCACTTACTGCACTAATTACATCATCTGGAAAATCATTTAAATCTGGTGGTACTTCTGAAGGCTCAATCTCTAACCCCATCTGCTCTTGCATTTCAAAATACCGTTCTGACGACATTCCTGTATCAAGATTTTTGAACATTTCCTCCAGCTTTTCCAGACATAGTTCTCGTTGGCTTGTCACGAAAGTTTTCTAAGTCAAAGACTACCTCGTTGAGCCATGTATCAAATTCAGTGGATTGAGATACTAATATTTCCGCATTTTCTCTACTGTAAGGTACTTCTTCTGTTTTATCTTTACCTTTTGTATCAATAAGCAATAAAGTTTCTAAGTGTTCTAAAGTTAAACCCTTCCAGTTTTTTATTGTACCTTTGGTAAATTCTACTACGAATTTATCGTCATCCAGTGTTTCTTCAAGCTGTCTACTTTTTCTATTAAATTTTGAAGTGGTACACTTTTTTCGTATACCTGTTAATTCTTTTCGCGAGAGATTTGCAATCTCTACTGAAAACCCGTCGAGGCCAGCAAAGTCTATCCACATTGCCTTACTATCGACTACTAATTGTTTTAATTCCATAACTATCTTTACTCCTAATAAGTTGTATATTCTATTACGCTCGAAAGCGCGGCTGGTTGTGACGTCATGCGCCAATTATATTCGCTTTTAAATACATCCCCGTCCTGGGAACGTAAGGTATACGAACATTTACTAACATTAAACCCTATACCATAGACTACATCAGAGGATATAGTTGCGGTTCCTGTTGCAGTTGAACCACTTCCTCCCCATCCCGAAGCAGCAATAGTAAGGGTAGGATTACTAGTGTATCCACTGCCTGGGTTAGTGATTGTTAACCCAGAAACTGCGCTTCCACTTAGTGTTGCTGTTGCAGTTGCTCCGGTTCCCCCACCACCACTAATTGTTACTTCTGGAGTACTACTATAACTCCCTCCTCCGCTTGTTACGGCTACAGAGGTAACAGTCCCTCCTACATTGTCGCCTAAAGTTAGCGTTAATTCTTTATCTACACCCCAATCTAAAATAGCATCATCTTTTAAGTATTTGGTAATTGTTCCGCCTAACATTCTGGTACCTATTGTATAATTACTTGGATACATTGAAGTACTTGCACTAGTCGTACTATAAGTACCTTGAAGTGTATTGTACTTATTCCACTCTATATCATTTTGTAACTCTACGGTCAGACTTACTACATCTGAGGATATATCCTCTCCACCTAGTGTGAGAGTATCTATGGTAGCCAATGTATATGTACTGTCGGTTACGGTGGTATTCTGAAGAGTACCAGGTATCGTTCCAGTATAATTTGATAGCTTAGATGCCTCACCCGATACTGCTAATCTCAGGGGTCTAGATTTATTAATCTCGAAAGTCCCATCTTGAATAACACATTTCCGCAGTTTTAGAACATCTTGCTCGGTTGATATATACAAGTCAAATGATTCGCAATCAATTAATCTATCTACTACGACTTTGTTTCGTACTTCTTTTAATAAAGGTACATTGAAACTAAAATTTGCAGGATTTGCTTCATTTATTACAGACCCTTCAAAACTTGACTGCTCTTGTATAGTTTTTACTTCGTAACTTTTTTCTTTAAATGACTGACTGAAGCTAATTTCGTTCGTATCTAGCTTATACTTATTACTGCCGTAAACGACATATAGGCTTGCTTCTTTTAAAAATCTAAAATTTGCCATTTCAATCCGTCATATGATAAAGGGCTCAAAAGAGCCCTTTCTCTTTACCCTACATATTATATTTCAAAACACCAACAATGTCAAGAATTATTTTTAAGGGGTTATACACCAATGTACTTGAGTGTTATTTCGTCCGCTTCACCTACACCTGTGCCCAGTCCATGGAAGTTGGTTTCTAGTGAAATTACATCTTCTACAGAGTGGCTTGGTATCTCCAAGTGTGCAGTGGGTAATTCAATAGTAAACCTAGGCTTAGTTGAATCTGTTCCACCGACTTGCAAAGTTATTGCAAACTTGTTAATAACTGTGTTAACGTCAGATACTAGATCTGCGAACAAGTCACGACTTCGGTTAGTAGCAGCATCTGAACTTGCTAAGTAGCAAGTAGCGCTTCCAGTAACTGTACGAGTACCTACAACGTGTTCGATTGGCTGGTTAACCTTACCGAGTTCTTCCGGTGTTAAGTAAGAAATATTGTTACTAATTGTAACATTTCCACCTGTTAATGCAACGGAATAACTTGTTTCGTATGAATCAGAGTTTCCTGCAGCGTTTGTAAACGTTGTATCTGTTCGGAAGTTAGTCTCCGGCGCTAGTGTTAGCTGAGTTAGTCGGTTACGGATAAAGTTTCCAGTATCTGTAGTTCCTTCGTCTCTAGCTTGAGTCCAGCTTGCTGCCGCATTTGTTGCACTTGTTGACATATAAAACTTATCACTGTCATTAGTGTCAATCCAAATTGCTCCTGCAGCGCTTGGATTTGGATATGCATCTTGAGCAGTATACTGCCCTGCGCCCAAACCGGTTGGAACTTCCTTGATTTGACCCGCCATTCCTGACCAGCTAATTTGTGCAATGCCATCTATATCGAATTCAATAGATGCTTCATTCACAACCGCGTTCTCTAATTTATAGAGTAAGCGACCAGCACTTCTATCACTAAACACATAGTATAAGTTAAACGTACCTAATGATGCACGACTTGAATCGTAAAAGTTAATATCTAGATCAGTTGCGTCCGAAGTAAAAGACTCCGAAGTTACAGTTAGAACTAAATTATCATCATTAGCGCCGCCGCCAATAAGTTCACTATCAATAGTAATTGTATTACCAGTATCGAACCCGATTCCTCTCTCAGTAACTGTAGGGTCTGCAACACCACTACCATTAACATATACTGATATTACCGCGTTTGTTCCACCGGTATTTGAACCGGAACCAGAAGCTACAGTAGCACCGGTATTAGTTCCTACCTGTGCCGTAGGTACAGCAATAGTATAAGTTCCTGTTGTTCTATCACTATCAGTTTCACCTGAAGCGATTACAACTTTAGATATAGCACCGCCAGTTGACCCATGCTTAAATTTACCAGTAGTTGGCTGATAAACATTCTTACCTGCCATTGCTACCCATAAAGCTTCTTCACATGCATGCTGATGATTAGCGCTACTATCGGCTACGCCATTATTGTACGCTTTTGATCCTGCTGATTTAAAGGGTCGTATATATGAACTAAAAGACCACTCCGCTGCAGATAGAGAGTCAGTAAACATCTTACGTCCTCTACGTGATCTACCTGAAGAGTCTTCCATTTCATTCAACGTAATCTCTGATGAGTTTGTTGCTTGGGAGAAACTGAATCCATCAAGCACCGGAATAGACCAAAGATACCCGTCTTTTTCCATGTAGAGCCGCGAATCTCTACTAAAATGTAAATATTCTGCCATAGTTTAATCTCCTATGATCTTGAAAAGACTGGTCGTGAATATTTATTCGTGCCAGAATTTTCTAATAACGAACCTCTATAGTTATTTCGCCTACACCTAAAGGTTCGAGTACACCTTCATCAGTATCAATACTAATTACAGTGATTTGTTGCGTATAGTGGACAGCATTTAGTTTATCCGTATACGCTAATCGTGAGTTATCTTCAACAACGGTTTCGACATCTTCCATTAGTTCATTTAATGCCTCTTGAGCATCCTCATCTTGAACATAACATCTGATGCTTATAGTTAGAAACCTGTCTCTAACACCTGCTGTTCTATAATCTCTTGTTTCGCTGCCCGCATTTAAATGTAATGCGGGGAACTCGTCTATTTCATCCCAGAATTTAAGCCTAGGATGTACATTTTCTCCTACATCTGTTAGGAAAGCCCCTTGTCCATTAATTGTCTTTAACTTAGTAACAAGAGCATTAACAATATTAGCTCTCTTTGAGGCATAAGTTCTTGCCGTCATTATTGTCTCCTAGTATATAAACGCCCCAATCCAAACTGTGCTACTATTTCTCGTATTGACGTATCAATTAAAGGTCTAGGATCCCTGATTGGGTCCGAGAATCTACTACCACTCGTAGATTCATATACTTGATAAGGCTCTTTCGCATAGGTATATCCAATACTTGGGAATCCTTGAGGAGTTTGCATTATATCTGTAGCACGTACACTTTGTGCAAATCTACCACTAATATTTTCTAGTTTAGGAGACCCCATGTTGCCTGCTACCTGCTGCGGTAATTTTTGATTTAATAATCCTAAAATTGCTGTAATATTTAATCCTGATCTTTGGGGCGTTTCTTTTTTTGCTGGAGGCATAACCGCTTTTTTAGCCTGTCTTAGTGACAGCGTTCCTCCTCCTCGAGCAGAGAGTTTATCTGGCTGGGTTCTGCCCTTAGTCTTGTACTTCATACCTCTAGGGTCTGTCTCTCTATCGAATTTAATCTTTGGATTTAACCCTTTAAATTTATGATTCAACCAAGGTTGCATAGCCGCTGCAAACATCTTATCTCTAACTGAAGGGGACCCTTTCATGGTCGCTAACTCTCCGGCTCCCAGTTTTACGTAGAACTTTCGTACTATGTCAAGAACTACTTTTTCTCTCGCTCGATCTGTAACTTGGTTTGTGTATTTATCTTGAAAAGTAATAAAAGGAATAAATTCTGCTTTTACTTTCCCACTTCCAGGATCAACAATATTTTTATAATCAACAAATACCGATTTTATTTGATTACGCTCTTTAGCAGTAATCTCTCCAGTTTTAAATGCATCATCAACAAAGTTTTTAAACTCTTTTGTTAGTCCTGTTAATTCTTCTTCTGTAACGGACTTACTTAGTCTATTCGCTGCCATTGCCTGTTGCATACCAGAAACAGCTACACCACTACCGGCGCCATGTCCTCGGTCAATCCTTTTTAGGATTTCTTTCATCTGCTTTTCGCTAGTTTCTACCAAACCTCTAACTAATTCTTCTTTGCACTTCTTTAATGCTCCCCAACTACTTATAATAAAGGCTTCTCCAGCAAGAATTTTATTATACTCCTTCTTATGCTCGTCTCTTAAGTATATACCGGCCTGAGTGTTTTCAAGATCAGATGCACCGCCTTCCCAAGTTTGGTTATTTCTAATATAAAAATCTTGATAATGCTCTGCAATACTTCTAGCCCATTCTAGATGTTGCTTTTCAAATATATAAGTATTTGTTCGGCTACTAATATGTTTTCTTTCAATGAGCTCTCTTATAGTATCATTTATAAATTCTAAATCTTCTAAGAACAATAGTTGAGGCTTTTGCGTAGTAACCCGCGCTCTAGTTGCCTCATTTGTCTCCTTATTAAGGAGTTTTAACAGATCTTTGGATAGGTTCTTTCGTACGTTTTCGTCAGACATTAAAAGTTCTTATATAGGTCTAAAACCCTCTTAATGTGGTCTGGGAAAGAGACATTATTGAATTGTCCGCTAGTGGATTGATTCTGTATACTAGCGCCTGCTATTGTTTGTCTAGATTTATGTTCATCTTTTAAGTAGTATGTCAATAAATCAATTACTGCTAATTTTAAATCACTTGGTGTGGCACTCCATCCGGCAGTATAAACCACTTTAACTGCTCCAACTCCTGTTGGCCAGTTTTTATATCCTGCTGATGTAGTTCTTAGAACGCTATCTGTATTAGTTTCTAAGTAGTATTCATGAGCTGCGGTTGTAAGAGTAGTATAAGAACCGCTATAGGAAGTACGCTCCTGAACACTAGTAATTGTATTAACTGGGCTCTCAGTTAATTGTACAATATGAGTTCCCCAATCAATATTAAGAATTTCTGTTTTTGCCGAAGAATAGTAGTCGACAAAACTATTACCACAATAAGTTTTTACTAATTGACTAACGGATGGAATCAATGCATTTATCCGCAAGTCTTCTTTAGGGGTACTTAAACCCTCTGCATCCTTATAATCATTTAAAGTTATCAAATCTGCCATAAGTCAATTATTAAAAACTTGGGGGAGGGATCTCCTCCCCCTAGTTACTAGAATTACATATGTAACTCTAATTAAGTGTACGATTTACGCGTACTCGATTCTTACTGAAGGCTCGTTTCCTGAACCATCACCTGCAACCAACTCGTTGAATCCGAGTGATTGTGCGGCAACGATTGCAGTACGCTGACCTGCAACTTCGTAATCAGTCTCAATGCTAACTCCCTTCAGACGGGGGATAACATAGTTACGGACATTAACTGCACAAGCAGCAGAAGTTGTTATAGCACCAGTTTCAGCAAGTTGGCTAGCTAGAGCATCGGAAGCGATGACGGGAGATCCGTACATGCTACCAACAGCACCGACTAACTTCATTGCAGTATCTGATCCTACTTCAGAAACATCAGAGAATGCAGCATCACCGATAAGCTCGTAATACTGATCGATTGGTACTATGTATGCGACATCCGCAGGATTAACACCATACTTGCCCATTTCAGATCGAATTGAAAGCAAGTTAGCACCTGTGATGGAATCATCGCCATTAGTAACCGAAGCATCCTTGTCGGCAACTTTTGCGGAATCAAGAGCGAGGAATGAGCCTGCGCCGTCAGTTCCAGCACCACCTACGAGACCTGCAAAAGAAGAATTACCCAACATAATTGCTGAGTCGATTGCTTTTGCGTGTGCACGTGCAAGAGCTGAAGTGATTATCGGCAGAACGCTGATAACAACTTGCTCGTCGGTGTCGTTGCTGATGAAAGTACCAGAAACTAGTCTGAAAGCTTGGAGCAATACGCGATTAACGTTGTAGTTATTATCGCTAGCACCCTTCTCTTCCAACAAGTTAGCAGCGGTCTCTAGACCAGTAGCGTTCCAGTTTGCATTCTCAGTATCAGGAGCAATTGGTAGTACAGTTGCACCGGAAGATACTTGAATTTCACGGAAAAGAGGAGCAACTTTCTGCTCAAGTCTTACTTCTTCCTCAAAAGCTTGAGAAACACTTACGTCGATACCAGCTGAAGTGGTAGCATCATAAGTTACGCCAGCTTTTTGTAGGACATCTTTGCCGAAGCTAGTGTCCCAACCTTTGCGAGTAATTTTTCCAAGAATGTGAGCGGCTAGGAAATCCTTGCCCCACTTGGTGACGTCTCCACGTCCACGATTTTCGAATACACGCTTTGAATCACGCATCTTCTCAATCTCTTCGGCTTTCTCTTTAAGATCAGCCTCGTGCTGCTTTAGCACGTCACTCATTTCAGCATCTTTCTGAGCTATTTGAGCTTCTACATCTTTTAGAAGTCGCTCTGTACCTGACTCAACGGCAGTTACAACAGCACTTTTAACTTCTTCTTCTTGTTGAGCTTTGGCTTCTGCGTCAGCAGCAGCTTTCTCCTCAACTTCTTTTTGTACAGCCTCATCGGCTGCTTTTTGCTCGGCTTGCTTCATTGCAATTTTAGCAGCAGTTTCCTCAGCTACTTTTTTAGCAAAAGCTTCCAAGTCAACGGGTTGATTTGTCTCTTCAGACATTTGTATCTCCTTTTGGACTTGCGCCCCGTCACTATTAGTGAAAGTTTTTTTGAAATCTTCATACTCTGAATCAGAGTCGAAGGACTTCGCCAGTGAAAAAGTAGCTGCTTGATTGCAAGGTACTGAAACTACAGAGACCTCAAACAACTCAGCGTCCTTTATCCTTAATCCGTCGGTTTCCTCTACATAATCAGCATCCTTGACTCGAAAACCAACAGAAAAGGCTCCAAGGACACCGTCTTTAACTAGCTCAGCAACATCTCCTGCTGATTTACTTATTTTAGCTTCTAAATGTAAACCATCATCAGTTGCTGTGACTTTTTTAGCTCGACCGATAGGCCTGCTATAGTCGTGATTAAAAAGAATTATGGGATTCTTTTCAAAATTATTTAATCCACCCTTCGTCCAAGCATCAGCTGAAATAGAATCGCCCGCGCGATCAAATTCAGTTGTACTGGCCATACCACGAATCATAACACTACCATCTTCTTGTGCTTCTGATTTAAAAGTGGACGTGAGATTAAATATCTTTTCCATCTACTCCCTCATCTTCCGCTGGACTAGCGGTCTTTGCCTGTAATTCTTCTAATGGGTCTGCTTCTACCTTAGGTGTTGGCATCGCCACGTTAGGCTTTTTATTAGTTAGTCCTCGCATAAGCTCAGGACAGAATGATCTCGTAAATTTTTCCATAAGAGACCAAGATCCAAATATCTTTTTAATAGTTTGAATCTTTATCATTGCAGGGCGATTTTCATCTGCTGCAAATTCTTTTGGCTGAGGTACATATCCTGATTCTGCAAAATACATAGCCATCTTTGTCGCCATTTGTTTCTTTTGTTTTGAACTACCTGCCATTATTCTTCCTCATTTTCTTCTGGGGGCCTTCCGCCCTCATCTGGGTTTGCTGCACTGCCTGCAATGTTGGCAGGAACTCTTACATCATCTTGCCCATCTACTGCTTCAAAACCTAGTTGCTCTCTGGCTTCGTTTACAGTTATAATTCCTCCATTCACTAATGAAGTATAATACTGGGATTGATCTCGTAATTCTGGCTGTAGAGCAGGTATATCGGTAACATCTTCTTTAATTGTAAATCCAAAAAATCTTTCAAATGCAAAATTAATTTTTCGTACTATAGGTAGTATAGTCTCTAAGTAGTACAGTCGCATATTTGGTCTAATGTTGGCATTGTTTCCTGAATCTAACATAATTGGAGGTACGCCTAGCGCCTTCAGTATTATCTTCTCGTTTTCTGTTATTGCGCTTTGGAAGTCCAACTCTTTAAAATTAACGTTTGTCAGATTATCAACTTCTATGCCACCATCTAAAATAAGTGGTCTTCTTCCGCCTGCTTCTGGCTTATACCGAGCACCCCAAGATTGAATCATTCGTTCTTTAATTTTTTCCGAAAGAGTATTTGGACTTTTTAGTACTAGTCCAGGGACTGCTCCGTTTTTAAAGAAATTATCTTGGAATTTTCTCATCGCTGCCATAAGTTGCATTGTTCTTAAGGCAGGGCTTAGGCGGGGAACTCCTCTATAAATAGAATAAAAAGAGTTCTCTTTAATATGTATTATTTCTTTAGGAGAGTAGTCTATCTCCTGTGAGAATGTGTATCGTTCTACGAAAGTATCTCTGCTAGCGTGTATTGCCATTTTACTTGATGGTAGGTGGTATAAATGTACTCCATCAAAATAAACAAAAATATTACCATCTAATATAAAGTCTGTTATAAGATTGCGTTTGAATGTGTTAATGTCTTGAAACAGATTCGGTTCATAGTTTAGGAGGGTATCTACTTTTGCTCGTTTAATTCCTTTTACAATACCTGGAAGTTTTGCTGACCCCGAAATTACGGAGGGTATTTCAGCGGCATCGTCAACAATCATGTTAACCGCGCGATTAACAATCTCTAATTCTTCGTACTGCCTCTCGTAACTAGTAGTAGGCTCTCTAGTAGTTTCTGAAGAGCCTCCCATAATATGTTGAGAGGTATTTAATTTTTCGTCTGTATCTTCCGTACGAAAGAATCTGTCATACCATGCCATGTTTATCTCTTTGAAGCTGTACCCAGCGCATTTGTTTCTTTGCCGTTGTTAATGCGGGGTTGCGGCCATATACTTTGTGCAGTTGTCTGTGGTGTCCGTAGCACAAAGTGACAGTGTGCTCATATAATTCTGCCCAATGCTCTTCTATAAAATCATCCCGAATTGCAAGAATGTATTTAGGATCATGCCCTGTGTTTTTTATCCAGTTATGAATTAGAGGTGCTAAACTATAATAGTGGTGGAAATCTAATTTAACGTCAGCCCCACAGATATAGCATTCCGAGTCCTTCTCGTACTTATTCTTCGCTCTATCTCGGATATATTTTACTATATCTCGTTTTAATTCAGCCATCAGGTTTTTAAACTTCTAATTTTCAATAACAGAATTATATCGAGTTTCAGGTACTATGTCAAACATTATTTTTCAGAGGTCTCCTAAAAACTTGTTGCAGAAGTTTCAAATGAATATAGTGCGTATCTAAGTGCATCCGACATGTGTGAGGCTCTATTGTGTTTTGGTTTCTCTCTTGCAAGATTAGGATTAGCATCCCACTGATATTGGTCAAGCGCAGCTAATGTCTCTGCACAAGTCTGCTCCACTAGTAGTTTATCATTATCTACTATTCCTGCAACGTGAGCGATTCCATCCAGTACACTCTTTTTGGCATTAATGGTGGAAATATCATAATTTTGTGCAAAGTCAAATCTAGTTTGCTGAGCTGCTGAGTCAATATAAATATAGTCTATTTCCCACTTCGCAATCATACTTTGTATTTGTAGTGCATGTTGTTCAGTAGTTTTTTCAGCGTCTAAATATTCATCAATTAAATAATATTTCTCTTCGTCCCAATCATATCCTAACACACAAAACGCTGTCGGATCTCTATAACCTACGTCAAGGCCTGCAAATATATCCATCTTAGAAGTATCTAACTCACTAAAGTTTGCTATACATTCCTCGTGATTAAAGTTCCAGATCTGACCTTCATAAGTATTAAAGTCTGCTTCATACTCTTGTCTAAATTCTGCGTCGGACATAGATTTTCTAGCTTCCGTAATATCGCTCTCAGACATGCGAGGATTATCTTTATAAGTGGCTCTAATAGATGCCCATTCTGCAAATTCATCTTGAAATCCTCTGTAGAAAAACTCGGAGAACCAATTGTTCTTCCCTCTAGGTGTACTTATGAAGATGGCTTTTGAGTTATCTTTATCGAGCGTGGGGCGAAGGGCAACATTGAAGGCGTCTCTTCCATCAGCCAGAGCGGCCTCATCAAAGATGATAAGGTCGTAACTCCTACCAACACAACTATCAACTTGATTGACAGAACCCATACGTATTGTTGAGCCATTTGTAAGTTCAATAACCTTGTCTTTTGCATTATCTTTTGCAACCTCTAAATCGAAATGCTTGATTAGATTTCTTTGCAAATCAAAAGAAATCTGAGACAAGGCATAGTTGGGGGACATTATTAGTATGTTAGAATTGGGCACTAGGGAAACTAGTTGCCCAATTATATTTGCGATATAGGTTTTACCCTGTCTCCTTGAAACTGCCGCACATACAAAACGGTATTTCGGATTATTTATCGCGTTTATGATAGCCTTTTGCGATGCAAGAGGCTCAACGCCGAGTAGCTCCAAGTATGGATCTACTGGTAATTTGAGAAACCTCGTCTCAGATTGTAACTCTAAAATTTGTTCGGAGGTAACATCCCTCCGACTCACTTCAATCGCCATTTTCTACCTCTTAATGGTCTGTTTTTCCTTTACTGGTTCCGGCATATAAACCAAACCAAGCTGCACCGGCACCTACAATTACTGATATAAGTCCAGACTGCTCAAGGTTGGGTTCTGGTAATTCCATGAACCACATTGTACTGTAATAAAGTAGGAAAATATAAACACTTAAAAATACTCGTGGGAATATTCTCCATGCGTCTACGGCTTGTGCCATGAAAATGACTTTTTGCCAAGGATTGGTATTGGAGACATCTTCTAACTCTCGAATACGATCCTTTAATGCAGACTTTTCTTGGAGAAGCTCCATAAATTTATTAAGGTCTAATTCGACCTCATTACGGCTCATGTCTCCTGAGAATCTACTATCGTAATCACTCATAGTTTTGCATCCTTTTTCTTCTTTCCACGCTTCTTCTTGCGCTTCTTGCCATACCCTACACCTTTTGGCATTGTAGCTCCTATTTTATAACCAGAAAATATACTGCGCTCCATAGAAGGCCTATTCCAATTAACCCTGTAAGTACTACAGCAGCTATTTCTTGGTTCCTGCGAAGTTGTTTAGCAGCTTCTCGAGCCGCTTCCTGTCGCTCCTTCCTGATTTTACCCCGTAGGGTAATCAACTCTTTCCACGCTTCAGCACCCAATGTATAAACAATGAATTGATGAAGTTCCTTCTCAATTTCATCTGCTTTACGCTTGTCTGCAAAAGTCTTTAAAGCTTCCTCCTCAACAGATACAAACTCATTTCGCATTGCTTTAGTTCGTTTCTGGTTGTGAGAAGCTCGGGCGGTATCTAGTCCACCCCATAATTTTCCCAGGTCTCCTGCCATGTCTTGTAATTCACGACCGGCTTTAATACCTGTTTTGACAGCACTAAATGCCGTCAAAGCAACGGTTATCGGCTCCACTTCTAATCTCTTGCGTTCTCGGGGAACGTATTCTACTTATCTAGTAGAGTGAGTATTATGCCTGCTAAAAAGACAATTACCGTACCTGTTGCTCCCAACAACATGAACTGTAACCTGTCTAGCTTTGCCTCGAGATCCTCAAGTCTGTGAAAATTAGTCTTCCATCGTTCTTCGCAAGTTGCTTCGTGTGCTGTTAAACGACTGTGAATATCATTATAATCAATGTGCCCCATTTAGTAATTTGTCCATTAACTTGCCGTAATTTCCTTGACCAAAGGGCACTCCCTCGTTAATCTGAACGTTAGTTTGATTTTTGATATTAGAAGAGGATACTTTCTCAAGCTCTGCCTGAGCTTTGATTTCATCCATTCTCATTTTGTGTGCCATTTGCAATAGGTCAGCCAAGTCTTTGCTGGAATACACACCACTTTCTTGGGCTTCTTCGAGCTTTGATTGTATCATTTCATCTAGTAAAGATGCAATGTTATTTTTGTTTCTATACCCCATATCCAAATAAACCGTGTCGATATATTTCTTCACTTCACGTTTATTTAGTATATCTACTACCTTTTTCTCCGCAACCTGTAGTTGGTCGCAAACTCCCCGGATGTTTCCGAATTGTAGATAAGAGTTCGCTACTTCCAGTCCTTCTGGAGAAATTGTTGTTACTTCTTTAGCCATGAGAGAATTATAACCTCAAAAGAGTTGAATGTCAAGAAACTTTTTTCTATGATGGTTGCGATGGCCAGATTACTCCACTAAGATGTGTTACTCCAGAGTTGTCTGTAGGTACATCTCTTAGTGCTGTCCGATATGCTGCCCATTCTGCTTTTTTAGAGTCTGATAAAGGACTGTCCGAGAGTTGTGTCCAATCTGTTACATATATCCTCTTGTCTCGTTCATTTCGAATCTCTGTCCAAAGTCTAGTCGAGTTTAATACCCACGCTTCATCTTTCCAATCGTAGTACTCTCCTGTTCTCTCGTCTCTGTCAAGCCACTTTCCATCCTTATAATAATTTGTTTTCGCAAATCTATCATAATCTTCCATTTGTGTTGTTACATGCACGACTGTTTTTGTATTATCGTTTGCCCATGTTCCTTCATCTTCAAAAGTTCCCCCAGGAATATAAATTGTCCCACAGTCTCCCTCTGAATCTACTATTGCTATTGCATAAACTGTCATATAAAGTCTCCTACTAATACTTCGCTAAAATTACTTATAGGTATGGTTCCTAATCCTAAGAATCCTCCAAAATCTATGAAGGAACTGAATAATATTCTTCCTGTGCCTGTACTACTATCAAAATAATAAGCATTGAAAGCTGCAGATGTGCCTCCCCAATAACTTGCATTTAAAGAAACATATGTGGAGTTATAATCAGTACTACTTGTTGAAGTATGTACAATATTACCGGTAGGAACCTGCCCATAGTAATTATAGCCTCCAGCCAAAGCATTTTTTGCAAAAATCTTTTTAATCCCAAAACCATTAGCAAAGCTTCTAGAATCAAACATTTTTACTTTTGTGCCGGCACTGTTGTATACTTCTAGACCATAATTGGATCCGTTTAAATTAGTAGCGGTACTATTTGACATTGGCCTAAAAACTTTATAGGTTCCTGCAACATTTAAAGTTGGAGGGGAAGAACCCATAGAAGCTCCAAATCCTCCACTACCACTTGTGGGCCTTCCTACTATAAGATCTCCTGCACTAAAGCCTGCTATTTGACCATTCGAACCAGTTGTAGTGCCTTGATTAATTAAGGCAAAATGAACAGTCGAAGTTAAAGTCGAATCTAATTGATATGTATTATTTGCTCCAGTTACTGATAAACCATATGCCATATTAATACCTCATTGCTAGCCAAGTACCGCTGCAATTTGTTCCACCATTATTTTGTACATAAAAGCTCCCACTTCCATAAACTACATTTAAAAACCATCCCGCAAAAGGAGTTGTATTGTTAAAAAGAAGTACTCCTACTGTATCTCTATTAGAAGAAGTCATCCCTTCTACTGTATACGATGTAGAACTACTATTGGCATTGGCTGACCAATTACCACTAGCAATAGCATGCCCGGATCTCATATTTGGTCCGAATATAGTGCTTCCAGAGGCATTCGTTACTTCTAAACCATAAGTGCTACTACCTCCCCCTGAACTTGTTCCTCCACCTCCGGTGGCTGCTAAAGTTGTTGCGGCAACGGACCCCGTGACCCCATTTATTGTTAGTGTTCCAGTACGAGTAGTACTATTACTTCCTGAGGCATTAAAACGTAATGTAACACTTTGTCCATTAGTAACTGTTGCAGAAGTTGCATAAGTTCCTCCAGCTACAGAAACTTGAGGGCTTCCTTGGCCGTCGTTAGTAGAGGCCGTAACTGTTTGGCTAGTTGGATTTGCCATTCCTGAAATAGTTGCAGCACTTGATATAACTTGCTGATTTAAAGGTATATTTGTACCATCACTACCTAACCCAGAATCGAATGCATTTGGGCCAGTTGCTGAAGCAGGAGCAGTAACACTAAAACTAACTTGTGATAGTTGATTCGCAGGGTTATAAAAACCTTCGGACACGGCGGGGTTGTAATGATATAAATGAGCTGTATAATCAGTACCAACAGCCAAACTCGATCCTGCTGTCATAGTAGTGCTAGTATCTCCGGTATGTACTCTGCCTAGTTGGTTATTACTACTGTCCCAGTATACCCCTGCTGCAGTATTATTAGTATGTACCATAGTACCACCTTTTCGGATACCAATATAAAAATAATTTGAGGAACCGCTTGCGGTAGGGAGACCTGCCATCCCAGAGACACTGAACGCTATAGTGCTTCCTTGTACCACTGAACTTATGCCGGCTGCAATAGTTCCTGCCACTCTTCTAGTTACTATCCTATTGGAATATTTTCTACCTCCTCCTGCACCTACGGTTCCTCCGAAAAAATACCACACAATTTCCGCATTATCATTAGCACTAGTTAGTGTATGAGACCATGCTGCCCCACTACTCATAACGGGATAAGTTCCCGTGCCGGAAGCTGTAGGGTCTGGATTAGTATTATCTAAGTAATGAACAGTGCTACCATCTCCTTCGGTCATAACGTAAGTTACAGTATCGCCTTGTTTTGCCCACATTGTAGTAGTTGTGGAATAAGTAGCACTCCCCGCTTTTATAGGATAGTGCCCGGATGTACCGGTTTCATGTGCTGTCATAGTAACTGCTAGCGAGTAAGTAGCCATGAAAAGATTATACTAAATTAGAGTTCAAAAGTCAAGAAATTTTTTTAAAGGTGTTTTGAAAAAACCCAAAGTAGTACGTGAAAGGGAGCCCCGGCGCGTAAGCTCATGTCAAGTCTAGAAACCGCCCCTAACCTATTGATATATAAAGAATTTTTTTTATTATGAGGGGGGAGGGGTACCCCCACCCATGGGGGAGGGGGGGAGGGGGGGGTACCCCCATGGTCAAGGCGCGGCTTTGGTAATATTACCATAAATAAAAGGTTGACAAGGCGCGCGGTCGGTGATATAATATGCTATATTAAATCGAGGGCTATGCCATGACATTACAAGAACATTTAATTTGCATCGTTATCATCACCGGACTTGCTATTGCACTCAATGCAATCTGGTATATTTAAGGCGCGAATTTTGGTAATATTACCAAAGAAAACGTTTGACCGTAGCGATGAATTTTGAGATAATAGCATTATTGATCAGATGGGCTGATCACTTAACTAGGAGACATAATATGTCTAAATACACACCAACCATGATCGAGAAGATGAGCAAAGCTCAACCTCTCAATCTCACAAAGGCGCAAGCCTTTGCCTCGGAGTTTGGCGTTAGCCATCGCTCCATCATAGCCAAGGCACTCAGCCTCGGCTTAACCTACGAGAAGAAGGCTGTTTCTTCTTCTTCCTCTGATCGGCCTACAAAGGCTGATCTCGTTCGAGAAATCGAGCGTTCACTTCAAGGTGAGAGCCTTGACGGTTTGCAAGGCGCATCTATGCGCTCTCTGCAATCCCTCTTAATGAGCATCGGTTAGATGCTCATCTCTCTCACTTCTTGGATCGGTGCGGCCTGTATGATAGCCGCACCGCCTATCATCGACACCGATCTTGGGAAGATCCTAGCGATCTCTGGATTGGTATTATTAACATTGCAAGCTATAGACAAATCGTGCTATAATCTGGTCTTGTTAAACATTTTGGGAATTGGAGGTTATGCTTATGCTTTATATATTTGATCTTGACGGAACGGTGATTGACTCTAGCCACCGCCAGAACACGCGACCTGATGGGTCGCTAGACTTGGCGCACTGGATAGAGAATAACACGCCCGAAAAAATCCTTGCTGACTCTCTCTTGCCATTGGCTGAGAAAATGCGCGGAGTTAATCGAGAGATTGACAAGATAGCGGTTATTACTGCCAGAGTTATCCAAGACGCTGATCTTGCATTTCTCAAGCGCAACGGATTAGAATTTGACTTTCTTTTCTCTCGCGCTCAAGGCAACACTTCACCAGATGACATATTGAAGCAACGCGCAATATTTCGCTTGGCGGCTAAGATGAAAAAGAGCATTGCATGGATGCGAAAAAATGCGATTTTCTTTGATGATAATCTTGAGGTTTTAAACATGGTGCGCTATAATGGCATCAGAACAATCAACGCAACATTAGCAAACGAGAGGCTTTCAGCATGAAAAAATTAACTTCACTATCAACACCAGCGACTCGCATTGGTGATCCTTGGGCAGATACTGGCGCAAACTATCTATGGCGGTGCTATAATCTGGGAGCGGTCATTCCTGTATTTTCTGGCATGTGCATTATAAAAGATGGATTTGCTAAACTGGTGCGCTCTGGCGACAAAGACGGTGTTCAGTCGCGCATTATCGAAACATTAAAAGAGATGGAAATTTCTTTTAATATCGAGCGCGGTACTTTAGAGGGCGAATTGTTAGCTTGCACATTTGGCACATATGATTCGACTTTATCTAGCGAACAATATTTCCACAAAGGAAACAAAGATTTCCGACTTGCTGGATTATTCCGTGATTTGAAGGTCACAAAAAACCCTGCTGGAGGCCACAGCGAATTTTTCAACATGCCAGAGAAAATGGCAAAAGCAAAATTCGCAAGCGCACAGCGTGACGTTTGCAAAAAAATTGGGCTTGAGACGGTAAATTGGAAAAGAGCAAACGGA
>Ga0066861_10000070_pt1 | contig 23949 bp, 25 predicted proteins | sample ETN02SmetaG_3_FD_66434 | JGI IMG/M metagenome (GOLD analysis project Ga0066861, IMG submission 66434) | Marine microbial and viral communities from oxygen minimum zone, Eastern Pacific Ocean - ETNP2014F10-02SV257 | ecosystem: Environmental > Aquatic > Marine > Oceanic ... | reverse complement strand
TGTATTCTTACGTCTCGCACTGGTGTGGTATACAAATTGTGGCCTTCTGCTAAGAAGCGCAGAAACTCTTTGCTGTGGGAGAGCACTCTTTGGATAGTTGTTTTTTATCCATTCAGTTACTTCTCGTGCACTTAGAATTTCTTTGTTGCTTTCTTTGAAAGCCCTTTCAATTATGCCAACCAACGTAGAATATTTTCTACCAATTGGTATTCTTGTTTCCATCTAATGGAGGATTACTGCTCCGTTTTATTGCAGTATTGCATCAGGTCAATAGACCCAGATTGCATTACTGCGGGGTGTTCGTCCAACTTCGGTGGGAAGCCAATGCAACCCCTAGAAAAGGGCTTCATCGACCAACCATCTATTTTGGAGTCTCTTCCAAATATCCAGCCTTCAAATACTAGTTGTTTCATTAGCGAGCGGACCCATTTGTCAGGATAGTTATCCTGATGTAACGAATTCTCCTTGATATACGCGATATAATCTTTCATCGGTAATCTTAGGGATTCTAGGTTTCCACCTCCATGTCTGTGCCTTGAGAATTCCTTTCTAAAGTAATTCTCGCACAGGCATATCATTTCTGCTACTTCCAAAGTATCTGCTGGCATCCATTCGCAACTGTTTAGTTGTTCTTCATCGAATAGTTCTTTTTGTTGTCTCTTCCACATGTCTAGGGAAGATTCACCTTGTTCTTCTGCAGTTTCCTCCGTTGTCTCCCCCTCGTCCACCGATACTTCGGAGGGCGAGTCGGATATTGGGTGCAGTATAAGATCTGTTCTCATAATACAAAGCTTGCTTTTGCGCAAGTCTTCATCTCTCTGAGAGAGCCCGTACGCAATCAGAAGGTCTAAGACTTTCTTCTCTGTTGGGTCATTTTGTTCTTTGTATAGGTTGTTTAGAATCTCTTGAGCTTCTAACCATTTTTCTACTGCTGCATCCATGGCCTTTGTGGCCGGCTTTTTTAATTTGAAAAGCAGTTTTATTTCATCTGCTCCTAAGCCTTGTAATATGTCATTTCTGTCCATTTTGTCCATCTAATAGTCTCAATAGAGACGAATTATGTTTGTTCCTAAACATCAATCGGGGCTTTGACCCAAGTAGAGAAATCTACAATAATTTCAGGAGACGTGTTATAAGCCCCGCATTTAGCAAGATAGTCAACATAATTGTTTCTATCGTCATCTGCGTGAGCTCTCACATGTTCCCATCTTATTTTGTAACCAACATTCTGTAGAGATTTTGCTTTCTCCTTGATTATGGTTACCAATTGTTTATTCTCTTTTGGATTCCAAGACCCGAAAATCAAATTGCCAGCGTATTCTGAATCGCCGTAAATCATAAATTCTCGACCCGAAGGATGGAACATTTGTTCCAAAGAAACTAGCGCGACGTAAATCGCAGCCAGTTCTGTCGTATTGTTAGTGGTCTTACCCAAGTCCAAAGTCTGGAGTTTTATTTCGTCTCCGGTGTAGTCACCGTCGTCTTCCAGTTTATGGTCTTTGATATGACCTACAAATATACCATACGACCCCTTTGCATTCTCGTCCTCTGGGGACTTGCTAAGGTCAATGAATACCCCAACACCGCCAAGCGTTGGAACATTCGGATTTTCGTTGTTGATAGCAGAGCCATCAACATATATGTCAATCGTATTTGTCATCTAATATACCTCAAGGTATGCACGGGTCTGGGTTATACCCAACTACCCGTCCGTCGGAATCCCTCATGACACTTTTGTCGTTGAGGGTTATTTCTTTGCACACACGGAGAGTTTTACCGTGGACAGTTCCGGGCAATCGAATGATTCTTCGATTATCCCAAGTAACCATCCAGTCTAGTAAAAGACTTGGTTGTTCTTTCCTTAGGTGGCCCACTAAAATTTTGTAGTGAGTTTCTATGCGCTCGTTTTTATCTGGAGTATTTACATACTCTCTTAACGGAATTTGTGTTCCTTGATAGAACCAACTGTCTGCTTGGTCATAATAGCCATTGGCTATCAAGTGGAAGCCTTTGCCTCCACTGAAAACTAATTGGACTTCTGAATCACCCAATAAATCGAGTTCATCTAAACTGTCCCATAGTTCAACAGCCATTTGTATTCCTTGATGGTAATCTTTGTTGTCGTAATCTACATCGAAATATAGGTCACGTTTCAATAGGGTATTGTGGTATCTCTTCAGAGTAACTTTCTTACTCGGCGAGCACCAACCCTTCTTCTTCATTTTGGCAATGCCTTTACGCGATTCAGGGTCAGGGCCAATTCCTTGCGGATTCAGCCACGTTCCTGTTGTGTAATAGACGTGTATTGGTGCCAATCTTTGCAAATGACTCAGCAGAATAGCTTTCGTTCTTACGGTGTCCTTTAACACCTTGACGATCATTCTCTGAGTATTTGGTTCCCAAACAAAGAACCTATACTGTCTGAAGTTAGAGTTAGGAGGTAGGTATAGGTCATCTTCGGAGAGAGACCTATAGTATTTCCTAATACGACGAACCTTATCGGCCATCGTTAACCTTAGATGCTTCTTGTATAGTTTGCTCTGTAGTTTGCTTTGTTCAAAAGCAGCCTTTAGAGTTATCATAGCGCTCGCGCCGTAGGAATAGCTGTGACAATCACAGTCATTCTCTCCCTTTCGGTCGCATGCGGGATGATGTCGCTTGGGAAACCTCTCAGCCATGATATCTATACATGTCTGTGGGTCATTTGCCATCGCTGCAAGGTCATAATTGTGGTGTTCACAAAGATATGTCCCTGCCTCGACTTCAATTTTGCATCTCGACCGGTCTCTTGGAGAACGGGAGATGCATCGGGTTTCTTGAGTTTTCCATTTTCTCATCTGATGAGTGTGGCTTATCACCATACCCAAAATCTTGACGTCATTGTTCTTACTTAATGGGAAGGCCCGCATGGGGTTATCTTCCGAACTCATCTAGTGGAGAATCTATATTGTTCAGACTTTTGTTCTGGAATATGGGCGTAAAGGCAAGGCATCTTGTCTTTATCACTCTTCTATGTTAGAAAGAGAGAATCTATGAAATTTATTGACTATTATCATCATGCGTTAGCTTGTCGCTGTTGTACAGCCTAATACTTAAATCTAATAGTGCGACCGTAGGTCGAACTCTAATATTTAAGTACATGATGAAGGCTGTCAATAAATTATCGAGATTGCTCTCTGAGTGCTCCGCTTTATGCGGTCTGCGCCCAATATTCCAGACAAAGACTGAACGTTTCGCGAGGAAGCATACTCCTGGTATGGCCTTCTTTGCACACAGAAGCCTAAGGGCGTCATCGCCCATGCTGTCTAGCGTATGCAGTTTTACTACTGCGATAGCCAGACGCTTCTGTGGGTACGTCATTGAAATTAATCTCGGTCGTATAAATCTCCTAGTATCGGTCTTTCCCGAACGTCAGATGAGTTTGATTTATTACACAGTTCTCGCCCTGTAGACCAGTCTCTGTTTCCGGGCCTAGGAAGATTTATTATTCCGATTTTTGCCGGTTCTTCAAGTGCTTTGCTATATAGGATCCACTGCTATTACTAGCCGCTGGTCGGACCTACCGAGGGGTTTTTTTACAACCCATAACATAATATTTCGTCTCATCTAGTGCCGGTCTTTCCCGACTGTCTGATAGGCCCCAAACTGGTAATTACAGTTCCCGATTGCGACGGTTCCTGCGTGCCGAGTCCTTCCTATCTAGTGAGAGTTCTATGTGTTTAAGTTTCAAGTCCCCGACCTCTTCTTGCCTTGCAAGAAGTTCGAGGTCTACAGAATCGTCTGATTCGTTGAAGAGACATCTCAAATGTCTCTGTTCTATAGGCAATTTAATGCTGCCTATCTTTACTCGTTGATTATCAGCGAGTGCCTTCTCAAATATATATTACGCGGTGGTACTTCCATATTCTGGAATGTGTAATGACTGCCAGTATGCCGTTCATTTCAACCTTTGCCGTATGGCGGTTGAAATAGGCACGGAGGTATCGTACGCTGGGCTTTAGCCCTGTACAAGGTCATTATACCCTGAATATGGAGAGTACCTAGGTGTAATCTATTTTTGTGCAAATTTATTGCTTTTGGGTGTTGGAAGCGTATAGCTTCCAGAAACCCTAACCAGGCTTTTCTGGCGAATTAGTTTCGCCGTCTACCAGAGTGGGTTTCCCAATGTGAACTTTCAACCTAAGGTATCAGTCCGCAGGTTGTCAGATGGTGTGTCCATCTGTGTAAAGTGCAGATTTGGGAAGTTCCGCTCTAGGCTCCTGGTCTAGTCGTGTATCTGTTCCTTTCTGTCTAACGTCATTAGCGTGCATGCTTCAGTGTTAAGTTCTCTCTAATAGAACCAGCAAATCAATTTTCTGATTCGTCAAGTTCTTGTTTTTCGGCAGGCTTAAGTTGGTCAGCCAAAGCCGACAATTTAGCAAGTTGTTCGGGATCGTTGGCTAATGCCACACGACCTCCTCCAGGTGATCTAGGATGTACTTTCAAGTTAAGTGGTACACCTGCTTTCGCAAATGTCCTAACTAACTTGGCTTTCCTAGCCCTTACAGAGTCAGCTTTCATAGATAGCTTCTCTGCAACTTCCTTTACATTCGCCCCCGTTTGCCAAGCACTGATAAATTCCTCATCAGTAACTTTCTTTCTTTTCGTGGTTGTAGGTTCTACACCTAAAATTGCTTCCACGGGTGTTGTGTATTCGAGTCCTTCAACAGCCTCTGCAGCCTTAACCCATGCGGGCTTGTCTTCTGCTATTGGTGTCTCTGGGACTTCGGATGTTTCGATTTCTTCCATCTAGTGAGAGTTACTAGTCTTCCGAGGAACTTGGTGATGAACCGGTTGAGCCAAGCCGCGAAGTCAATCTAGCGCCAAAGGCGCGCACACTTAGATTGACTCGCAGGGCAGAATCCAGAAGACTTGTTTCTGGATTCGACCGTGGCTCAAGGCCATCAGTTGCGACTTAGAAGCCGCAGAGTTCCGAGGAGCCGAAGCATTTTCGCCTTGGGAAATAGCGTTAGCGTTTATAGCGTAGCTATAAATTTCCAGCGAGAAAATGCGGTAAATAGGCTCAGACCTCTACGCAGTTATGGGTAGAGGGGTTTCCGTAGGATTAGTAAAACGTGGATGTATGCGCTCGCAGACATCTACTTTTTGTGTGCCCGTTACAATCCCGCTGTTAAGCACCGTAGCGGAGCCGCAAGGTGGTAGGGATGTTAGGGTAATGTAACAGAGTCGTGACTCTGTTATACTTGTCCGTAGGATGAGCCGTTAAGTGAACGAGTGCAGCAAGTTTGGAAGTGCAGCGTCTTTGCGCAGCAAAGTCCAAACCGTTGCAAACAAGTTTGCTTAATTTTCGGCTTACGTCATTTGCCCCGAAGGGCATCAGTGTAATACTCTCTAGTGCACCTAGCATTAAGCTAGATGCGTGTTGATTTACCTCAAGGGTATTTTGAATTTCATAAAACTTTTCTTAAGAAAAGATTTGTTTTATCGGACCGGCGAAACGGCCCTGGAGATACTTTCTTAGTCTAAGCAGAGTCCATATCTCATCCCCGTCATATTTACAATCGGGAGACAAAAGCTTCTCAAGATCGAAGATCGTGGTTCAGATATATTCTATCATAATAGAATTTATCCTAGTCCACTCTTGTTTCTTTTCGGCTTTACATTTTTTGTTTAACTATGTTTTTAGACCCCATAGTCTTTATCTAATTTCAAGAAATTGCTTTCCGCAATTTAATTGAAAATAGAATGGGCTTGCTGCATAGCAGTACGCAGGCGATAAAATCGCTGCCAAATCTGCGGTTCTATGCGATACATCACTTGGGAGTAGAGCCTATCACGCGGCAGGTTACTCTTGGTGTTTAATGTCGTATCTAATAGGCACTATGGCCTTAGTTGTCGAAATTGGCCAGTTGCCTGACCTTCTTAGCGACTGCGTTGTGCTCAACTGGTATGTTGGCAATTCGCTTGCTAAGTTTCGTATTGAGATCGGTGTAACTTGTTGTAATAGGTACATCGCCTCCGACGACAGAACATATGTTAGCAATTCTTCCATCGAGTTTCTTTCGCAGATCATCGACCTGCTCTAGACTCTTCTCGAAGGCTTCGACCTTCTCCTCGTTAAAGGATTCAGTCACCTTGACCAGTTTCTCGCTATACTCGGCTATCTCTTGGGACAGGGTTGCTCCTATATCCTGGCGGATATATTCTAGCTCCCTGGCACCTTCTAGGTAACCTAGGTATCGGAACTGTGTTTGCCTCTTATGACGAAGAATAGCCTTGCCATTCTCGTCATAGTAGTTGTTCTCGTCTCTTTGTATGTTTGCTTCCTGTTTGAAAGAGTCTACAGTTTTCGCCAGAGCATCAAGTGTCTCGGAAGTTTCCTTCCCATCGACCTTGCTCGGTACGTACATTGCGCCTCTTCCTGCCAGGAAGTTTATGCCGTTGAGTTCAGACTTAACGATCTTTTCGATCTTTGTCCGTAGCATCTCTCCGTCAATACTCACTACTGAGTTCTGGAAAGCCTGTACGACTCTTTGTCTGATGTTGTTCATTATTAGCGGATCGACTCTGGTTTCTTCCCAATAGGTTTCGAGATTGATACATCGTGTGATGTCAGCAATCTCTGGCCTTTGTTCTTCACCAGTGCTAATCTTCCTCATATACTTTTCATCCCAAAAGGAGCGCATGTAGTTGTTAACCCATGCTACATGGTTAAAGTTCTCTGGAGGAGAGAATACCAACCTTACGATTGGTATTGACTCCTTGTGTAACTTGCCATTCATCATACCTTCTCTCTTTATAGAGACTTGGTACTCATTTCCCCTTCTTAGGAAAGTAGTTTGAAGAGATTGCTTTACGGGCCCGTCCCAACCTTCTGCTTCCATCAGGTTGTCAAGGGCTCGGCCATTCAAAGCCTCCATAGACTTTGCAAAAGCATTCTTAGCCGTCCGAAGGTGAGGGATTTGATTCTTTTTCAGACCGTGGGTTTTAGCAACCTCGGTCATAGATTCATATCTCTGCCAACCCGAAGAGATACTACTGAAGAGAATGTATCCCTTCGTAGCCTTCTTCAAATTTCCTTCAACTGCATATCCTTCTTGATTTTCATTTTCCTTGTCCATCTAATAGGCATTGCGCCTAATTCTCAATATCGTCTTCACTCGTAGCCAAGTGTATGTAGTTTGCACCAGAGGTGTGTTCGATATCGTCATTAATGTAAGGGAGTAGTGTTTTTTCTAATCCCTGCAAAACATTGACTGTCACGAATTCCATATCGTGAGTCAATTTTCTTTGTCTAAGATATATGATTATATTCACTAGGTTAGTAAGAACTAGTCCTATGATTATCATATCTGATGTGATTTCATTCATCTAATAGGCATTAAGCCTCACTCGTAATCACGAATGGCGATTCCCACTGGGAATCTTGGTAGTCCTTCATCGGTTAGCTCTTGGTATCTTACCGTGAGCATCTTACCGTTGTAGGTCTCTCCGTTTTGGAAAAGTTCTTGTCGTGATTCCCTAGTTCCACGAGGTCTGACGCTAAACTGGTTTCCATCATTGGTCTTACAGACCCAAATGACGCAACCTGTCTCGTCGCCTGTTCCTTGTGTGAACCCGACGATTTCATATTCGCCGTCTAGGAAGGTCTTCACCTTCTGTAGGTCTGCACTTCTTTTTCCAATGGCGTATGCGCCGGTTAGATTTCTAACCATAGCACCTTCATAGCCTTCTTCTACGAATCGAGCCTGTGCTGCGTGAATTTCTTTTTCGTCTTTCACGCTCATGTTCTCAACTAGACTGAGATACTTCGCACCGTTTGTTATGTCGGTAATCAGTAAATGTCTCTCGTTGAAATCTGGCTCCTCTTCGAGGTTAATGCAATCGTATACTCTCAAGGAGACTTCAAGCATCTGCTTGTCGTTTCCTTCCTTGAGGGTTACTCGTCTTACAAGTCCAACTAGTTCTTGGAATGTTAGGGTATCGGAATATAACTCCCCATCTAGCACAATACTAGGGTTCTTATTGTAATTAAGAACCTCTCTTCGTATGTGCATTAGATGTGGGAACTCCTTGCCCTTCCTTGAAAGTAGGGTTACTGTACCGTCATCATTGATTCGGGCCAAGCACCGTACTCCGTCGAACTTTCTCTGTACGACGGCTGGGTAGGTGATGTTATGCTTGCGCTTTGTAAATGGGTGCGCTAGCATTGGTAGCAACTTGATTTGGGTCTGTGCTTCTTCGATTGTATCGAAGTAGGCTTCGTCCCTCTTCTTCTTCAACTTGGAGTTCGCCTGAAAAATGGCTTGCTCGCTTGCTGTTCTCTTTTGCTTTCCTTCGTTTATCACTTGCCCAGAAGTTTCTTTCAGCTTGCCGTCAGTTTGACCAGACTCAACCTTCAATAGGTATCCGTCATCGGTCTTGACGACCCAGGCTCTCCATTGCTGGATTTTGCCTGTGCTAGTCTTCTTGTAGACTGTGTTTGTGGTGTGTATTATCTCACTCATCTAATTGAGGAGTTCACTCCTCAGAATCAGTGGCATTGAAACGGAAAACTTCTCCGTCCATCGCATCTATATCTCTTTGAAGGACTAAACCCAATCCTGGGTCTCTCATTCTTTCGATACTTGCGGTTGTGTCATGCCTCTGTGCAACTCTCGTTGCGATTTCTTGGAGAAGTTCTTCATCTCCATCTTCAAACAGGCAACGAGAACCCGTGGCGTCTATCCACTGGAATCCTTCTTTTGCTGCTTCGTCCATAACTTCATTTCTGATATCCAAGTTGAAATTGCCATAAGGCTCAACTTGCAATAACAGCGTCATTGGTCTTTCGTCTGATGTTTCGCTCATCTAATTGGTTCACGACGTTGCTTTCTTTCGTGGGGTATGGAAATATTCCATCTTCTTACCACAGTGTTTGCAACGACCGTGACCGTCGCCGTATACCTCGTAGTGCCATATTGGATCTTTCTTATTGTTCCAACATCCGCACCAGTCGAGTTTCTGTGTACTGATTGTCATTCTAATAAACCGGGTAAACATAGTTTGTCTTAAGACTTTCTATAGATTACACGGAATTCATTGTGTTAGGCCGTGAAGCCTGCGCCACTTGGCGGTAATGGACTTATTAGTCCGTGCCACACCAAAGTTTTCCATGAAGAGGACTTCGATTCCACAGGATTCTGTAGGCTTAGGTTGTCTGGCTACCCAGATTTCCTCCTTCTTCGTCCATGGCTTGGCCTTTGCGGGTCTACCGCGCTTTGCCTTCTTCGTCTTCTTCACCTTTGGGGTGGTCTTCTTTACACTCTTCTTGGTTGCAAGAGCCTTGCTACCCCTCTTCTTATAGGGGCCGCGCTTGGTAGGAGCCGCTTTAGGTGTTGGTGTCTTTACGACAACCGCCTCCTTCGTGGTTTCCTGCTTCTTGCTCAGAGTTAGTGAGAGAGGACCCATTGGGTTCAGTCCTTCCTGCTTGAGGCGACTGATTAGGTCTTCCCCCTCACTAAGGTTTATAGTTATACTATACTCCATATAATAGAACTACTCTAGATATTCCTCTAGTAGTCCTTCTAAATGCTCTACTCTCTTAGTTAGGTTAACTAGTTTAGCTTGTGCATCTTGATAGTTGTTTATCATTCGTTGTAGGTAGACAGCGCCGTCCATCAGTTCTTCTTGAAGATAGTTCATCCAATCTAGGTCAGAGAAGTCTTCTCTTTCCATATTGGTTCCATACTTCTTCAATCCGACTTCTGCTCGTTGCTGTATCTTCTCGCATACTTCGTCTTCAATTTTACTCATCTAATTGGTCACCTTCCTATGGTGACCCTGTATGTGTAGTATGCCCATGCTGTGGACACTACTATCACGATTAATAATATATTTTGATCGCTCATCTAATTGAGGATTACTCCTCTTCTCTGCGCTGTTCCATCACCATCTGCATTTGAAACTGTTGTAGTTGCATTTGCATATATTGCTGTTGGGTAAGGAGCTGCATTTCCAAAAATTTAATTTCGGCTTCGTTCATCTAATAGAGGATCACTCCTCTTCTCCGAGAATTATATCGGAGTCTTTACTTTGTAAAGCTCTTTTGGCTTGCGCCTTTGAGCTAAAACCAAGTCTAAACTTCCGCCAGAACTTTGTATTGTTCTTCTTGCTTTGTCTTGACTTAGCATAGTGTTTTTTGTTTTTTCTTTGTCTTAGCGACATCTAGTGGAGAGCCGTATCATAGAGACATATTAAATGGACGGTGTATCGGCACCATCTCTTTTTTATCTCGATTTAACGTTCACTCAGGCCGAAGCCTGACTCTCCTAATAGTTCACTTCTTGTGAACTGATATAGGAAGTACATAGTGCCTGCCTTTGAGTTTCTTATTCTTAGAATTCTCAAAGCAGGGCCCTTCTGCCCAAGCGATTGTTAACTTCTTGTTCTCCAACATATAACGTCGGACTCCATTCTTGTTTTCAATCAGCCTGGTTACTTCCAGTTTTGCTCCCTTAATGCTCTTCTGAGCACTTAGGTCGTGTTTGAATAAGTTCCTAGCATCTTTAGGAGATATCTTATCTCCTAGTTTGATGGCTGGAAAGTCTGTTCGCATCTTCTGGGCCAATTCCGCTAAGGTCTTGGACTTACCATCAGAAAGATACTCAATAACATGTTGACCATCGGGCGACAAGTATCCTTTCTTCTTGTCTGCTGACATGAGAGGCTCTTTCGCCTTCTTGGTCTTCTTGACTTCCTTTGGAACTTCTTTGTGTATAACCGAATTATGCAGCTTTTGTGCTGCCTCGGTTTCAAATTCTAGTTTGCATTCTTTGCAACTATAAGTCATCTAGTGGAGAGGTGGTTTTCAGCAATACCAAAGCAGAAACCGGCTAATAACCGGCCCCATTGGATCTTACTTACACACCATTTTTACAGTTTTACCCCCGACCCGATATGTCCTCTGCATCACAAACATATCAAATCTAACTCTCCTAATATTGGCTTACGCCAAATTTACTCTTCCTCGTTTAAGGAATTCAGTTGGAGCCGAGAATGGCCACCAACATAAGTCGGTTCTTCGACTTCGAGATTTCCGAAACTAATTGTTCTCGACCTCACCCTAGATTCCACTACTAAATCTGTAGCAGTAGAACCAAAGCTGAGTCGGTCTCGTATCTCTTCAACAGAAATGTCTTCGAGAGTTTGCGAGACTAAAGTGGTATACTGTATTATGTCGTAAGTATCTTTAGGGATACAAACGTAATACCGTCCACCGTATAATGTCATCTTTGTTGTACCTTTCCGGAGCATAATGTTTCTCTGAATGTTCAGAGTATATACACCATCTGTGTTAGTGCAGTAATCAAATAAGTTTTGACCACCGCCTGTATTAATACACTCACCAACTCTGACAAGAGATAGGTTACCAAACATTTCGCTTGGTACCTCCTCAGAATTATCGTAGTTGTCTACGATAGCATTATCAGATAATAGGTTAAGATTATTAGTTTCAGGATACTCTCTTATTTTCATTTTGTCTTTCATCAGGCTTGTTAGGTCACCAGAGTTTCGTCTGGTGCTAATTAGCCGTGCAAATATGAATCTTTCAGAATTTCCTTTTATGCCGAGAAAAAGATTATCCTTTTTCTTCCAGTGTGTTGAATTACCGTAGAAACTATATTTGTTATTGTTAAGTAGTCCCTTTATATTTGAATTTTCAATTATATGTTCTGGGGAACCAGAATCAATCATAAAACCCGCGCTATCACCAATATTGGATTGGTTCAGGTGACGGGTAAATGGGGAAGATGTAAACCACGAGGTCAAGGATACTGTATTTGAGTTGTTAACGTTATGCAAACGATTGTTTGCTTCTTCTAACACTCTGGTTTGTTCAGTACTAAGTGAAGTCATAGTCTTTGATATTGCTATACAAGATTTTGCAGCCGACGATACGCGAGTCCCAGACATTGCCCGCGCTTTCATATGCGGTTGTCTAGTTTTCAGATATGCGGTTGCAGCTTCTTGGTCAATATAAGAATAGGGCACTTTGCCCCTCTGTCTTCCGTAGCGACGAGTGTCATTGCGACTCTCTTCGTAACGTTCCCATGGTCCCGTATTCAGATCATGCATCTGCTGATCTCTTTCCGGGTATTGTGGTATGCGCCTTCCAGCGTTGCTTGCGATTAGCGAATAAGAATCGCCATCGTTTATTCTGTTGTTACCTGTAATCAGTCTATCGTCGATATACAAATCGAAGTCGCATGTCACATAGTAATATGAGTCATCTTCTTCTATAGTATAGTTAGTTCTGTGATAGAATAATCCTATGCCGACAGTTACTCTATCATTTTGTTGAAATGATAGCCTTTGCCCAGCTTGATAATAATTCTGCGTCACAACGAAGTACGAATCATGCAACATCGATACCATGTTACTTTCATAACGTAAAATATCTATGTATGCACTGCGTCCTGCGTATAAGTGACGGGTTTCTGTTGTAATTAACTCTGTGAGATTAGGGTATTGAATAGTGCCAGATTCCGTCTGGCGTTTCTGATTACTTACTCTGGGCCTCCTATAAAGGTCCAGGCCGTGCTCTATATTTCGCACGTCCATTAAGTCAGTATCAGCCATCATTGATTCAAGTTCTTCTCTTCTCATCTAATAGACGCCTTGCCACTCAATCTTGCGATTCGGTAGCAGAGGCGCGAAGTACCTTCAGGTGAAACTGTGGGTCCTTAGACCCTCGGTTCCTCGCTCTTGTCTCGTACATGTGGATCTGATCTCCAGCAGTTAGGGTAATAGTTTCCCTAATCTGACCGTAGAAGTGAGTCTCTGACTTACCGCCGATAGACTTCTTTCTTTTCCACATGCCCGTTATGTCCTCAAAATTCTTTTTATTACTCATTTTGATCTAATAGGACTACTCAAACTTTGTCCGGTACTTAATTCTAAGCTCCGCTAGAGCTTCGCGAATAGACGGCATCGTAGCCGTCCAAGTCCACCTAGCATTCTCATCACTGTCATTTATCTTATTGATAATGTGTGGGATATTTTCTTGCGTTTTCCAGTGGTATAAGTAACCGTGTGTTTTGATTAGTCCAGGTCCTTCTCTGCTAACTTGGTAGCAGAGATAGTTGTCTGTATTGTCTATTCTTGTAAATGTCATCGGATAATAAAACCATGGTTCACCGACCCTGAATTTCAGAGGAGGGTTTGCCATGAAAGCAGAGGGTCCTTGTGCTACTAAGTAACCAAAGTCCGTGTGTCCATGCGAGCCTTTAGTGGAAGGGTGACATCTTTTACAACTGCTGTTAGCACAGTATGTTAAGTCACCGCATTCCTCGCACTTAGGGACATCGGGGCTCTCATTATCACCTCTTTGAAAAGTGATTCGGGAGGATCCATCAGCCATATTAATCAGTCCTGTGGTAAAGTCTGATCAAGCCATTTTCCAATATACATGTAAGCGTCGGAGTAATCCTCAGGATTATTCCTAGCCTTGACAATAAGACTTGCTCCAAACAATGCAGTGAACTGAGTTACTTCCTCTTGTTCGTCTGCATGCTTGGGTCTTATTAGTAGGGTGCCTTGGTCGTTAATGTGTGTCTGCCAAGACGAATAGCAGTTAGCATTAGACTGCATGAACCAATCATTCATCCTATCAGATGAAATCTCGGTAACAGTCGTACCAACTCGCTTATGTCCTGACAAATAGCCTTGTATTCTTTTGGCCATTCTAGCAAACGTTGCGCGGACTCTCTGACGGGAGCCTGATGGCTCGTACCTGTCAGTTCGTATTTTGGCAAATATAGATTCAGCGTCTTCTAGAGACATATCATCTATGTTTATACCATACGGTCCGTTCATTCGCTCGCGTTTCAATGAAGGGTTAGCTATACGCTTACCGTCCAACATCATCGTTCGCACCTCATGTAATTTTCAATTTCTTTACTCATCTAATTGAGGATTTATTCCTCATTGTTTATCCATTTTTTCTCGTTGTAGAGCGCCAACAGCTTCCCGGTCAAGGGTAAGCCGATTTTGGCTCAGGGTCTTCATGGTCCTTTGAAATACCTCAGGCAACTTGCTGAACGGGACATCGCCCTTGATCATCATATTGAACCCACTGTCCATGAGTTCTATTGCCTTGAGTGTATCTTGCACTTCCTGTACTGCAATCTCTGCATTGAGCATCTTGTTAGTAAGTACGTTATTCCTAACATACGTCATCACACGACCCTCATAGTCTAGGAAGATAAGACCGTTATTCCACCTCCAGCGGAGGATGGGTATAACCCATGGTTGTCCACCGAACATCTTGTTCTGTGCACTCTCTTTCATCAACTCGTCAAACGAGTAGACGCCGAGATTATGTTCTACATAAAAAGTATGTAGAGCATCATCATGACATTGAATGTCTTGTCTAGAGCAACTTAGTGCCCTGGAACCTGCTTCCTTCAGAAGCATTCTGCCACCGATATTCATAGCAAAGTCATCCGACACATGTCGGTTGCTCTTACTTACGTGTCTACTTCGGTTGTTGCATATCATTGTGTCAATATCGAGTGCGGTTACGAATGAATCTAGGATATCAATCTTAACCTTATCGTCGAGACTCAAATTTAGCATACCATCAGTATCGCTTCCTCCGACGGCGTTAGCCATCATTTTTTCGAATATCTTAGTCATGTCTGTTGCTCTTTGTTCATGTTCTTTCTTCATGTTTATCTCCTAATAACGGCTGTGCGATGTTACTCGTCATCAGCCGAAAATTGCTTGTTTCTTTCAGTTATCTCTGCGATATATTCCAGGGCTTCCTCGTCGGTTACCTCTGGTGGATGGCATTGGCTTAGAAATACTTCCTCATCTGGAAGATCGTCTAACCAGAAAGAAGTGAGTAATCTTACAGGATTATCAAAATCCTTGAATATACCCTTACTTCCGTCATGATTGAATTGACCACAGTACACTTCTAAACTGTTAGTGTCTAGGTCAATAGCCCATGCCCATTCGCAAAATACTCGGTCGTTCCCGAACGGGAACCCATTACTCAGGTATATTTTACCTGGTTGTAATTCGTATTTCTGATTTACTGGTCGGCCTTCCGCAAGCAAAAGCTCACGTTTATGGAAGTGTCCGACATTTATTAATTCCAAAATATTACTTCCAGTATCACGGTGTGTTTCTGGATGCAATTTTGCTAGCATTTCACTTTCCTCAAGAGAGAGGAATTCCTTTTGGTTCATGTCGCTAGGTAATGATTTTGCTGAAGTATATTTTCTCATAACTTCAATTTGTTGCTGTCTAGCCTCCTCAGTCGCCCATTCACAAAGAGATAGTCTCTCTTTGAATTGGTCTAAATCTGCGGTCTTTAGAAAGTTCAGTATAATCATACCAGCACCATCAGGATATCCATCCCATTGCCCGTATTGGGCAACTTTGATTTCGTCTTCATGCTTTACTATGGTTAGATGTCTTGTTCCCATTTCTAATAGCAGACTCATTTGCCTGCAGATTTTACCGCCACTTTTCAATAAATGACGACAGCCACTTTTTGCCCATTGTCACAATACTTCTTTCGGCGCAAACGCCGTGATAAGTTCTGCGATGTAGGCTTCCGGTGGTTTTATGGTACTTCTCCGTTTCAAAGTGTATTTCCTTCAAAGAAGTCGTAAAATGTGGCTTTTTACCAAGTTCACATCCCACACGACTTCCTCGACAGACAAATATTTCTCTGACTTCGGATAATGGTAATTCTTGTTCCTTATCGAATATACTCATTCTAATAGATTCGCGCCGTCAAGAATTTAGACGACCGAATTCTGTGATATCTTCTTCCGTGACTTCTTCACCGGAGTTAATGAAACCGGTGAATACTTTAGTCAAGTCTACTGGACACTGCAAGCTTCTTGCATTGTGCCAAGCATCAGAATGTACTTTCCACTTAGTATAGTGGGAATTACCATTAAGTTCTTCCGGGACGACCAATACTTCTGCTACCAGAATATCTCTGGCAACTCGCTTCTTGGTCGCTTTCTTTACGATGACTTCTGGTATATCAAAGTCTAAATCTGCTTCTAGTGTTTCTATAGTACATAAGTATCTATTTCCTATAGGGTCTATTACCCCATATACTAGGTTATTGCAGTCGTTAATCCCGATGAGCTCTTCGTACTCTCCTTGAGGAGAGATTCTGTTTGCTATATTGGCAAAAGATAAACTTCTTTGCCTTGTAGTCTTGCAGTTGTCCATCCATGTCGGATATGACATGGTGGCAACAGTCTTTTTATCAGAATCACAGTGTACAATGTATCCTGTGAGGTCTGTTGATTTATCGACAGAGTTGATAGTATTATCATCCTCAGTCTCTTCATTAGTCACATAACAGAATAAGGTTGTTCCACCTTCTTCTGTATGGTCCAAAGATATTTGTATCTTCCCAAATGGTTCACTCTTCTTTATCTTACTGATAGCCTTTTGTAGAGTGCCTTTCGGCATCTTCGCAAGAACTTTCAGTCTCATAGAATCGTATTCACTTGGAAAGCATTCTTTCACAAGGGAGGTGTTCATCCTGCTAATTAAGTTGCAGGCAGAGACACTACTTCGTGAGTTGTATCCAGTATTAGTTTGACTATATCTCATATGATATGTCAAAGGTATTTCTGGCGTTACGGGGTTTGTACCGGGTGGGCAATAGAACGTATTATTCGCATTACGCGGTGCCGTGGTATCTGTCTTTATGCCGTGAAGCACAGTTAAGTTACCTTTGGTTGCACGAGCAATAATAGGGATACTCATAGATGAGATTCCTATTGATATTCCTACTTCAGGTGGAATAGGGATAGAGGTTATTGCTGTGTGCCGAGCATTATAGACATACGAACCTCTCGTTGTTTCAGAGTCCATAACAACTATTCCGCTGTTTGCATCTCTGGCCGTAGCAGCCGGACGCTGATTTCTAGCGGTCGGTAGTGCTCTCGAACTGTTCATATTTATCGTATGCTGTTCCATTAATTTTCTGTCCTCAACGGCTTCAATCATGAAGTCGCCTGAGACAGGCAAAGTTCTATGCATTCGCGACGTTATTACGTTTTTTACGCGAATCTGCATCATATTGCCATCGGACCCATGTAGAGTCAGAGATAAATCATCATCTCTGATTTCAATGTAGGTCCGGTCGATGTTAACCCCTTGGTTCATGAAGAGCGTCATTACGTCGGAATAGTTTGTTCGGTCAAGACCGATCCCATTCTTCAGTGAGTCATCGAATGGTAATTCGACTGTTCTCACGCCTCTTGCATGTCCAAAGTTGATTAATTCTCTTGTATTCATCTAATAGAAAGTAGTTCTCATCTTTTGATTTCTGCTATTTCTTCTGCTGCGTCTTGTGGTGTTACCTCAAGGACGAAGTCTCTGAAGACTGCAATTGAGTCTCTAATTTCTTTAAGTAACTTGATGACTTCATCAAGTTTTTCGTGTTCATCAGTCACTGTCCTGCCTCCATGTGTGACTCGAACCATTCGGTAAGAGTCAGTTGGTCTTTAGGCAGTAAGTTATGTGGGTCGTATAGTGGAGTCACTCCGTATTCCGGAGTTAACCCTGAACTAGACAACATCACATGTATCTGCACAGCAGCTTTCAACGCCATAGATTCCTGAGGGAAGACCTCGGCGTTAGCCCATTCTTCCTCGTCGTCTTGTGCGTCCCAGCTCATGTGCATGACTTCAAAAATCATTTTTTGTTTGTCATATCTTACAAATATTGATGTATTGTCACTCATCTGGTGAGAAGTTAAATCCAAATTTCGAGTCTGTCGGTTTGCTACAATGTTCTTCATAGCATCTAACCACTGACTAGATAGTTGATTTTTGACTACGACTACTTTCACTTGAGCCCAAACCAGTCGCTGCTCCGCAGGACCAGCGAACCTAGCACTTTATGTGCTGGCATCTCTGTAGGCGATTTGAAAGGAGGTCGTAGTGCTAAAACCAACTAGGCTAACTACGTTGTTTCAGCGAAACTTAGTAGTTCTAGCCTCAGGCTGGCAGACTCGAAATTGGTGAAAGTTGAATCCCTTAAAACGGGTCAAAATCGCAGTTTTGTAGAAACTACGTTGTAGGTACACTTCGTATTGTACACACAATCACCCGTGAGAACATATACGTGTCCTCACTTTGATTTTATTTCAACATGAAGCCAGATCTAAGGCTTCACTCATTCTGATTGTGCAAAATGAGATCAAAGTGGGAGACGTAGTTGTTCTCACGTACGTCATAGACCTTACGGTCTCGGTATTATTCTCTTCTCTAGTGGATGAGTTGACTATGGGTGTGACCCGTCAAAGGGACCACAAGCAACGCTTGTAGTCGCTATCGATTTATCGATTAGAACGTTGCATGAATATGCAGTAACGTCGTATTGAGGGGTCACTGGTGACCTTAGCGTCCAAGGGTCAATGAAGTTCGAAATCTTCGATTTCGAGTCGAAGACCTTGACTTCATGTAATCTTGGGAAACTTTGTTTCAGCGTGTCGAACAAAGCATGAATTGCTGTAGTTCGAAGAAACTGAATAGTTTCGTCAGGGTCACCAGGACGTCATTGGCTATTGCCTCGGTGTAATGCATCCTCATCCTAGTGGGAAGTTCTAAGTTTCTCAGACAGTCGTAGAGGACGTATGTCCTCAGTCTTAGTGCGTCGAAACATTTAGCCCGACTCTGCAGTTGGGCCATTCAGTTCGATGTGCTAAACAAGTTACCGCAGACGCGGGTCAAGTGTAGCGATGTGACTGTCTGAGACGTCTCTTCGTCGATAGCGCTGGATTCTCCAGTGCGTGGGACTGTTGGCGTGCTGCTCGTCAGTACGGTGTAGTAAACCGTCTGCCGTAGGCAGGTTTGCGTCTTTTCAGCAAGCAGGCTGAAATAGACACTTACCACAGTCCAGACTAAAGAGGCGTAACGTCATTGGCGTTGCCTCAGTGATAACTCTCCCTAATGTTGGTTTTGTTTTTTGTCTCTTCTCATCTTGTGAGGGGAGGGACACTTAGTCCAATCTAGGCGGCCTTAAGCGTATGTGCATAATCGCTCGCCTGTAAGATTGGCCCATGATGATAACCGGATTCTTAACCGAAACGGTCAGAAACCCAGACAAAGAGACAATATAACAAGAAACCAACAAATTTTGTTAAATGTGTCCCTCTCCTCTAATAGCATCAATTTCTGATGCAGTTGCATGAGTCTGTTTGGCATGGAGTGCCCCCTTCTAAGAACGGAACTAACTTCGAGATAGTAGTACCGTCATAGGCATCGGGGTTCTCCGGGCAACGTCTGATGAAGCCCATAGGGTCAACATCAATCATTTGATAGTCTTCCCCAGGGCAATTATTAATTCCCATGAGGTTATTCAAGGCGACATCGCCTATGAACTTCTTATCGTTGCCTGTAATGTTTATCCACGGATACTCCGTGAATACACGTTGGTAGTTCTGCCAAAACCACTCTTCACTCTCGTAAATCGAGAGTGGCTTGTATATAAGATGCTGAATAGTATGGGGATAGGTAATCCCATCTACAGCGTCTTGAAATGTGGCTGTATCTTCATAAAGCCACCTGAAAACTCCTGGTGTCCATAGGATGTTGTAGTTGAATACAACTTTCATCAAATCTATATTGTTCTCTTCCAAAGAATGGAAGACGGCGTATCTTGCCTGTTGGAACTCATATAGGTTGTTGAATCGCATATCATCAACAGATATCGTAATGATATCTATATTGTCGATGAATTCAGTGTCGACTTCAGGTAAGCACTGCAGAACAGTGGTTACGCTGGTATCCATGCCAAGTGACTTGGCATAAAGAATATACTTCTTCGTCTCATGGAAGGCTCCAGGGAAAGGATTCCAAGTTATTGCGAACTCGGTGTATCCTGCGGCCTTGGCACTTTCTATGGAACGCATGAAGTAAGCCTCTGGCTTTACTGCGCTTCTCATTTCCTTTGTGACATCAGTAGTCAAATAGCACCCTTCACAGCTTAACTGGCAGTCAAAACTGGGTGCAATTGAATATACTTTCTTTGTCATTTTTATCTCCTAGTATTCTCTTTCTAATAGAACCGTGATTCTATCACAGTTCGTGTATGTACTTCGTCACGAAGTCCATTGTATAGTATACAGTAGAAGGTAGTTCGCCCTCTTCTGCTGGCATAATGTAGATATCATCGACTAGATCTGTTCTGTCAGATGACTCCATTTCATTTGCACACCGCTGGAAAAAGTCAATGATTATTTTCTGAGCCATAGGCACGTACTTTTTGTCGTTGACTTTCTTCTTCCCGGCTATGTGTTTTACTATATTGGTTAGAAGGGTTAGATCTTCTAGATCGCCGAAATTAAATTCGGTGTCTCGTGTATTGTCGAGGTTCTGCTTGAAAACCTTCTTCAACTCCGCAAGCACATGGGGCGTTAGGGCCTCTTCAGTGGTTTCGAAGTCGTCGAGTTCTTTTGGCAGAGCGCTAAGTTTGAATTCCTTTAGGAATTTCTTATCCTTGTTGAGTGCGAACACACTGTCCCTTTTCTTACTTATGGGACCACTTGCATTCATTTCTCTTAGGTCAGTGACGATTTCCGACAGACTAGAACTCTTCGCCCATAATTTGGCTATTAGTTCTCTGTCATCTTGAAGCTCCTTTATTGCTAGCTTCTTAGCTTCGGCTGCCTTCTTTGCAGCCTGCTTATCGTCTTCCGTTCTCTTCGCTCTCTCGCTTGGTGAAAGTGTAGATACTTTCTTACCGCCGACTTGTAGTTTTATTGTAAAGTCATCATTTACTCGCTTTTGAGTTTCGTCAATAAGCGCTTTCAGATGATTCACTAGTGGGTCGTTGGCTTCCACAAGATCGTTCCATTCTGTTATGTTGTATTTCAGTATAAAATCTGGCATAATCTTTTTCTCCTAATTACCGATAGTAGTTTAACCAAACATACTATCAGTATCGCCGGATGACGATGTATCGTCATCCTTGTTATTTTTCTTCTTAGAAGAAGCATACGGCGTATCGAAGTGGAGTTTAATCCCCTTCCATCCTATTGCAGCAACCTTAGGGGTCATAGACTCCCTTACTTCGGTAAGACCGATTCCGTGCTTCATTCCCTGGTGCATTATCTGTTTCATAGAAAACTGTGTAATGTCACTTAGAAAATCTTCAAAGTCTGCCATAAATTCTGGCAGCATCTCGGTTGCTCTTTCGTATGCCTCTTCCTCTGTAATTTTAGCATCTCTCATAAATATCTCAATTGCTACATTGCCAATGGCTTTCTTTAGTAGCGGGTCGTGCATAATGAACCCAAACATATTCAGTTCTCCGGCTACTATTGTAGCAATCGGGTCTGTGTTCTTGGTTGGGTCAATTGTCTCGAACTGCATCAGTATGCCGTTAATGACATCGTCTAGTTCTTCTGCAACTTCCTGTGGTATCTCTGAAAAATCATTCTTTGGAATAAGAGGTGGTACCTCATTACTTTCTTCTACCTCGACTTTAAGCGCCCTGTAATAATTCAGGACTGCAAAATAGTCAGTCAGATAGAAGACGTCATTTCTTCCGTTAAAATTTAATCCTTCTCTTACGAATTCTTTTGCCATCTAATTCTCCTCTAATATGGGGATCGCAGTGCGTCACCCAGTTAAAATTCTCGAAGATTCGACAAACGAGTCTTCTTGGACTTGGAGTCCCTTACTACCTCGTTGTTTGCCTTTCTCATGGTGCCATTCTCTACGAATGACCTCATGTGCTCGATTTCATCTTTCTTCGTCTTACTGGTTGGAACCAGTACTTCGAATACCTCAATTAGATCTCGCATCTCAAGTGGACGATCCTCGCTAAAGGATATAGTCATTGCTTCTTCAATTCCGTCTTCGATGTTACGCCCAGAGAACTTTGCAGTCTTCTTGACGAGTTCAGAGATGTCGAACTGGTCGACATCTTGGCTTCTGAGGCGCAGGTGGATCTTCATGATCTCCTCACGCTCTTCAGGTTCTGGTAAGTCGATAAAGAATCGACCCTCAAAACGGTCTACCAATTCAGGGGAGAACTTGTTCATGTTGTTCGCCGTAAAGACGAACATCACTCCTGAGTCATCCTCCTGCATGAAAGTTAGGAATTGCCCTAGCACTGCGTCATGCGCACCGCCATCGTGGACACCCTCGGACTTACCGAGTAGCTTCTCTGCCTCGTCAACGAAGACGATAAGCGGAGCTGCTGCCCTAGCAATGTCCAATAGCCTCTGCACCTTTGCTTCAGACTCACCAACAAGTGAGCCCTTCAAGTTAGGCGCTTCGACCATCAATATATTCATGTTCATCTCATTAGCCATTGCCTTTGCGACTGCAGTCTTACCGCAGCCAGGCACACCAGCCATGAGTAGACCACGAATGTTACGGATGAAACCGTACTCCTTCGCAGCCTGAGTAAACCTTCGCGAAATCAAGTGGATCCAACGCTTTAGGGGCGTAAGTCCACCGATATTCTCGAAGCCAGTAGCAGGGCGAATCAGGGTGAAACCCGCTCGCTCTACTGCCTTTCTTTTTTCATCCAATACGAAACTTATTTGCCAATCGTGGTGAAGTGCAGCGGACATCGTTAGAGTATCCTGTATCTGCAATCGAGTCATACCGGCGCAAGCGTCGGCTAGTTGCTCGATTTCCTCATCCCCAATCTTAAGCATGTTTTCTCGGAATTTGCCAGGTAGGTTTGTGTTTCGCACATAGTTACCCAGTTCTTGCCTGATCTGTCGCATCCTACCTACCTTGTCTGGCAGGGGATAATCCGTTAGCCTAATGTAGGCTTGTAGTTGATCAGGAATATCTTCCTCAGTCCATCTTGAAGGTGACAGCATCACTACTGTCTTTTGATTACCTTCGATTGCTTGTTCAAAAAGCATTAGTTGTCGGTCAATGTGCTCATTTCCACCGGCAGAGATGAATTCGTTCCAGTCTCTTAGAACGAATATAACTCTGTGTCCTTCGGACTCAGCGTCGTAGTTCGTCATAAAGTCAACTGCGAATGGCACCTGTGCACCGGGGAAATCATCCTCGCTGCGCTCGATTACACCAGTTCTTCGGTAATCTACCGAAGCCGTGTTCTCTGTCATGTGTGTTGCTATTCGTTCATCTTCGTTCTGTCCAATGTCCTTGTAAGCGGCCCACTCCTCGAAACCCACACCTACTCTCCATACGAGTACGCGTGCTACGGTTCCGGTTTGTGCGTCTGAACCAGTGCTGTAGGAGTACTCCAGAACATCCTTGATGATCTGGTCTGTCTCCGGCGAGTGTATCGCTAGCGCTGGTATTGCTGCTCCAACTGTTGCTCTCAATTCTTGTTTAAGTTCGTTGTTCATATTTTAACTCCTCTGGTGATAGATGTTGGGAAGTGGGTGTTAAACATGCTAGCGACTCCCCTGCACATGATTTCTCACGTCGGGTTGCTACCATCTAACAGCCAGTGATATTTCTGATTAAATCAGTGATTCCCATCGTGGCATTGTATTGTTAACTTTAGGAAGGACCATTTGGTGCTTCTCCAGCCAACTTTGTTAGTTACGTACGATTTTTTAGTTCGTCGTATCGATATAAGGAATGGGTAATCAATACCCAATAACACCACTCCTAATCACGGAGTGTGTCAAGCGCTTTGCCGGCAGCATTCGCTGCTCTTGTCATTGCAATTTCCTTTCTGTGCCAAACTTCTTTGTTTTAGGAGCGCCTGCTGTTATGGCAGTGACGCTGAATTGGTCAGCCCTTAGGGCTCCTTCATCCAACTTTGAGTTGATTCCCTTAATTCGCCATTGACATTCTAGGGTATTGTAGTCCCATAATCATGTCATGTAGTTCTTCTAGGGTTTTAATGAGGGTTGTATCAATCTACAGTTCTTGCAAACTAAAGTATGATGTTCTTCTCAGGTTCAATCACTAT